>Ga0075444_10000061_pt1 | contig 55587 bp, 43 predicted proteins | sample CoawatmetaG01DNA_FD_76836 | JGI IMG/M metagenome (GOLD analysis project Ga0075444, IMG submission 76836) | Marine microbial communities from the West Antarctic Peninsula - Coastal water metaG017-DNA | ecosystem: Environmental > Aquatic > Marine > Coastal | place: Atlantic Ocean: West Antarctic... | reverse complement strand
CCGGTTTTTCAAACAATTCAAAAACATCAATATCAAAAAAGTGAAGCCCAAAATGCACAACAATGAAGAAACATATAAAATAAATTATAAATTTCAAATTTAACATTATTTATAATAGTTGTGATAATTTATTTCACATATAAACCAATATGTTCTAACTGACTACCACTACTGATAACAAAATAAAACGATTCAAAATGATCATTATCTATTTCCTTGACAAAAACAATGTCGTTCTCAAGGAAACACCTTCTCACAAAACGATTGACAACATAACATTGATATGGTATACTTGTTAAAATCTTCTTTTTGTTTATTTTCAAATCACTTTCCTCAATAAGATATTCTTTAAACCCGCGATTCACTTTCTTGGTATTTGAATGCCCCGAATCGTATTCACAAAGGAAAAAATGTTTCTTGTATTTTTTGTATATTCCATTCTGCGTATAAATATAAGTATCGTATGATTCTTCAAATGTTTCGTGGTCCTCTATTGAAAAATTAATTGTCGAGTTTGTGTACACTTTCATTTCAAATAATAAAATACATTGTATAAATCCATTTAAATAATAAAAACAATTAATACTCAGATACAAGAAATCATGACAAAGTATGTTTTTATTTCCAAAGGCGGTGAAGTTGAACAAAAAAACACAAAACATAAAATAAACGGCGATAACCTATTCAAATTATGTAACTACAAGTCTGAGTCGGGATTTGAAAAACTATATTGTTTTCCATTTGATAAAGTGGATGCCGAAAATGGTTATGAAGTATATGGTAAAAAAAATGGCCGCGCAAATAGCGAAAACAAGTATGAGTTTCCCCCACCGATTGATACAGAACTTTACTTTGGTTCTTTATGTATCGTAAAAAGAAAATGCGACGAAATAGTTGATCTAAACATAGATGAATGGACAAGCGTGTATGAAAATTTGTTTGGTGGATTTGAAGATATTGAAGATTCCGACGGTGAACGGTCAATGGACAGCGAGGTTTATAGTTCAGACGAGTATACAAAGGAAGGCTATCATAAAGACTCATTTATTATTGAGGATGGTGAACTAGAAGAAGAAGAATATGAATAAAATTGAAATAAATAGTTTTGTTTATTGTAATGCAGGAACTATAAAATGAACGCCAAGCCTGTTTCAAACCCGGATACGTTTCGCAAAGAAATTAAAAAATATATTTTTAGCAAGGTGCAAGATAATAAAACCGCGAATAATGTTGAGAAGAGTATTTTCAACTTTTCAATTAAAAAGGCAATTGAAATGAAGGTTGTCAGAAAATGGGACAATGAATCTTTTGTAATTATTTATATGAACAAGTTTAAGATGATATTTCATAATCTCAAAAACGATATCATCGTGGAAAAACTGAAACAAAACGTGATAAAACCTCACGAAGTATCGTTCTTGACACATGTTGAACTGTTACCCGAAAAGTGGAAACAAGAAATACAAGATAAAAAACTTCGCTTAGAAAACAAATTCTTTCCGAAGATTGAAGCATCCACTGATAACTTTACCTGTGGTAAATGTAAGTCGAAAGCATGTACATATTATCAACTTCAGACTCGTTCGGCAGATGAACCTATGACCACATTCGTGACGTGCACACAATGCGGGAATCGTTGGAAATGTTAATTGTGTTATTTATCGCATTAAAATATAGACATCAATATAAATGAGAGATCAAACGTGTTTTCAGGATTGGGATACCGTTGTATTGAAAACCACATCTTTACACGCCATATCCAAAACTGGTAAGAAATTAAACGAAAGTAAAGCATATGAAAATGAAATAATTCCGCAAAAGAAAGTTTCCACAGAACTTAAAATCGCACTTCAACGGGCGCGGTTGAGTAAAAAAATATCACAAAAACAATTATCATCTATGATGTGTTGTCAAACTAGTTTGATCAATCAATATGAGAGTGGGAAAGCGATTCCAAATAATGCGTTTATAAGCAAATTAGAACAAAAATTAGGCACCAAACTACCACGCATCAAAAAAAAATAACTATAGCATGTGGAGTATTTTAATGACATCTTTGAAGTATTTTTCCATAATAGGACAATAATAGAGTCCATGATAAAAGACCGTATAGCCAAGCAAATAAGAAATATTCTTAATCATTAAAAATATTCCAATATTTAATTATTGAAATATTTTTTTTTGACAATCTTAACATATATTTATTATGCAAACAAACTACAATATTTCCAAATCTTTTAGACACCAGTGCTCCTTTTCTCCATTTGGCAACGGTCTCGTGACGATAAATGGTAATTTCTTTAGTCTTAACTCTTTTTCTGCGATCACATTATTATCAATAATAGTGTGTTCGCTGCCGAGACTTATGTATCTTGGCGCACCCTCATTCAATTGAGATACGCGAATTCCTAAAACGCGCGTCTTTTCATACTTGGTCAGTATTGGCACTGTTGTATGTTTGTCATCAACAATAAGGTCTTCTCCTGAATTTTTGGTCTTTTGACGTTTTATCTTTGTCAACGCGATCATTTCTTCGTATGTTTTTGAAATTTCCTGTGTGTGAGTTTCTTTGATATACTGTAATTTTTTTTCAAGATCAACTTTATGAATGTATTCGTCTTCACTTTCACTTTCACTATCTGATTCATCGGTATCGCTTTCACTCGAATCACCTGCTTGTTGATGACCATTATTATTTTGTACAATATTTGAAGGTTTCTCACCATCTTCATTCTTATTTTCTCCGGGACGTTCGTTTTCCGAACTTTCTATGTCATCTTCATCTAATTCATTTTCAGGAAGTTCATCGTCGTCGTATTCACCTTCGGTGTCCACGTCTTCTCCTTCAACCGGATTTTCATCTACTAATATCTCGTCAGGTTCTTCATCACTACCTTTGGTTTCTTCAACTCCTTCAACTCCTTCAACTCCTTCAACTCCTTCAACTCCTTCAACTTCGGCGCCATTTTCAATGCTTTCATTGTCCGACATTTTGATGATACTATACTCTGTTCATATATTTTTTAAATCAATTTTTTAACTATGGCTTCCAACTAGAATTACAATGATAACATAAATACAGATATTTCATTTTGCGGTCATCAATGCGAATATAGATAACGTCTGACTCTACTTGTGCGTTTTTATTTGAGTCACATTCCAAATTAGGACATTTGATTGTTTTTACATGTGGTAGTGTAGGGTCATGGCGTGTATATTCGTTAATGATGACATTTTCACCACTATCTTCTTTACAATATTCATAAACCTTCATGTTTTTTGTTTCAATTAATCTCGGGTCTTCATAATTACAGTACTTACAATAATGTATTAATTGTTTCTCGTCATTTTTTTTCATATAGTACATATTATCACAATTCTTACAAAAATCCATCTTAGTATTGATATATAAATGACAAATAAATTTAATTCAATTTTTTGTTCATAAATGTCTCCAATCTATTGTATAGTTCCTCATAATTTAAATTCATTTTCATGTCATACATTTGGATGGATAGAATTTCTGTTTTCAGAGATTCTTTTAAACTCAAAGCACTTTTCAAAATGTCTTTTTTGTTTTTGTTATAGTGTTGCTTTATTGCGTCAATAATCTCGGGATTTTGAATTGGGATTTTGTCATTATTTTTCAAATAATGCAAAATTGTAAACTCCAACGTTTTGAAATGAATCATTTTATTATACTTTAAAATAGAACTCATGTGAAGTTTCTCATCCACGCCAGGTTCATTGATCAACGGCATCTCGTTTAATGTCATTTGTAATGTAATGAGCATTGAACGCAATGTTTGGCAGGCACTCCACTGTTCCCCACTCCATGTATTCAAAATAGACAAACATACTTTCCCCGAACGATATAAATTAGGGTTAAATCTTGTCACCCCATCATTTGATTTATATACTACTGTTGGGGGCTCATATGGATACTTTTTAGAAAAGTGAAACTCAAACAAAAAATTACCATATTCGTATGGCGTGTTTGGTGGACCAATAATTAATGCGTACCCATTCAAAATGTTGTCTTCATCCGGAACATAATGAATATTATCAATCGGTGATTTTTGTACGTCTTTCAAATCAATAATTATTCGCTTGATACACTCATTCATGGTACGTTTACAATTATTATAGTTTTTTTTTTAAGTAGTGTATACAATCAAAAAAATTGATATCTTAATGAAGGTTAAAAGAAATATCACACTATATCATAATCATGGCGTTAGATCAATATCTAAAAAAATTCATAACAAAAGACAAAACCGCCGCCAACTACATTAAGATTGGTGATGCTGAGTTCAATGTCTTTGGAAATAAATACCATGTTACAAAAGACAATCTAAAAGAGTTTTGCGAACAATACAAAAAACACGTTTTTGAAAACAAAAAAGAGGCCTATATTGTTGAACGTCAGTTAGAAAATGGAAAAATGGCGATTGATCTAGACTTTAGATATGATTCTTCAGTAAGAGAAAAACAACATAGTCTTGATCATATAAACGATTTCATTGAGTTGTGTATGAATGGATTCAACGAATTGTTTGATGATTTGAATAATAAACCGATTTCATTCTATGTTTTCGAAAAAGAAAATGTAAACTGCTTGGATAATGTTACCAAAGATGGAATCCACGTTATTGTAGATATTGTTGCTGATTTTTCGGCAAAACTAATGTTCAGAAATTATATTATTGAAAATATTGGCGATATTTGGGATGACCTACCACTGCAAAATGATTGGAACAGCGTTGTAGATGAAGCTGTTATGAAAGGTAATGCGGGGTGGCAATTATATGGTTCCCGAAAACCCGGCAATGAAGCTTATAAACTCAAGCATATGTTTATTTCAGAAGTTGAAAACGATTCGATTGATATTAACGAAACAAATATTCAGTACATTGATTTTAACAAATTCTTCCCGTGTTTCTGTGTTCGCCATATCGAAGACTGTAAACGGTTTGAAATTAAAAAAGAACGGCAAGAAGAATATTTAAAACTAAAAGATGGTCTAACTAAAAAGACAAAACTAAAAGTGTCCAACAAAAGCAAATGTAATAATTTGAGTGATATACAAAACTCGGATGATCTAGATAATATGATCACAGCGATGTTTAATGACGCGAATACAGACTATGAGATCAGAGAAATTCATAATTACACTATGGCACTCCCCGAAGAATATTGGGGGTCTGGATCATATGACAAATGGATACGAGTGTGCTGGGCTTTGAAAAATACAAACGAAAAATTAATATTAACCTGGCTGAAATTCTCAAGTCAAAGTGAAGATTTTGATTTTGCCCACAACGATGCCCTGGAAATATGGGAAGACGGAGAAATGAATGACAGTGAAGGTTATACTTTCAAATCGGTCATTTATTGGTGTAAAATGAGTAATCCTGAAGAATATAAAAATATATACAACAAAACGGTTGATTACTATATTTATTATTCGTTTCGAAATAATACAGAGTGCGATCTTGCAAATACACTACATCAAATGTTCAAGGCCCAGTATGTATGTGCTAGCATTGGAAATAATACATGGTATGAATTCAAACATAATCGTTGGGAAATAAATGACCGAGGCAGCGCGCTTCGTTTGAAAATCTCCACAGAAATGTACAAAAAATATGAAGAAAAACTATTTTCATATCAAAGTTCTGCGCTCGCAAATCAAAACAATATGATTCTGAATGTAGAAAAAAACGAACAAGATGAAGACATGAAAATGAATAATATGAGCAACAAAATTGTTGGCGAATTCAAAGACAATCAAAATGATTCTCAGAAAGATTTCATAAAAAAGAGAAATGAAATGAGCGCAACTTGTAAGTTGTTAAAAAAGACAGTAACTAAAAACAATATTATGAAAGAGTGTCAAGAACTATTTTGGGACAAGGACTTTTATAACAAACTGGACAAAAACTCATATTTGCTTGGATGTACAAACTGTGTGATTGATTTCAAAGAAAAAACGCATCGGTGTGGAAAACACGATGATTATATATCAAAATCAACAAATCTCAACTACAAATCACTTGATTATTACAAAAAGAACAAGCCAAATATTGTTAAGGAAATCGATGATTTTATGAACCAGTTGTTTCCCGATATCAAACATGAAAAGACCGGACAAGTAGACTCGTCGCTACGACGATACATGTGGGAACATTTGGCATCCACTTTACTAGGAACAAACGAAAACCAGACATTTAACATTTACAACGGCTCTGGAGCAAATGGTAAATCTAAACTGGTTGAGTTAATGGGGATGGTTCTTGGCGAATACAAAGGGACTGTTCCGATTAGTCTTGTCACTCAAAAACGTTCTAATATTGGAGGGACTTCTTCGGAAATCTATAATTTGATTGGAACGCGCTATGCTGTCATGCAAGAACCATCTAAAAATGATAGCATCAATGAGGGTATTGTCAAAGAACTTACTGGCGGCGACCCACTTCAATGTAGGGCGCTCTTCAAAGACAGCGTCACATTTATTCCACAATTCAAACTTGTAGTTTGTACAAATTGCATGTTTGATGTAAAGAGCAATGATGATGGTACGTGGAGACGTCTTCGCAAAGTAGATTTCCTTTCTAAATTTACCGCTAAACCTTATAAAGACCCCAAATTTCCAGCCGAAGAATATAAATATCAATTTAAGATTGATCAAAAATTAGATGAAAAATTCAAATCTTGGGCACCTGTGATGTTGTCGATGCTTGTAGATATTGCGTTTGAAACACAAGGTCGCGTTGTTGATGTAGACATGGTTATGGAATCCACCAATAAATATCGCCAAGATCAAGACATTCTTTTAGAATTTCATAACGCAATGGTCAATCCATATCCGAGTAAAAATGGACACCCTGTAAAACAGAGAGATATTATATCAAAATTCAAAGAATGGTTCTCAAAAATGTATACTGGTACGACTCAACCACACGGCAAAGAACTCGTTGCATATTTTGAAAATAAATACGGGAAATATCCTAATAATGGATGGGTTGGGTGCAGTTACAAGAGTGAATACACAGATGTTGATGGGTTCGAACCAGAGTGAATGTATTATACTTGATTCAAAAATGACTTTCTGGGAGCTTGTTCTGAAATAGTTTGCTTGAGTTTGTATAAACGCATCACAACAAATGCGTATATTCTAGAAAGCATAAGCGGCAACAAAATTAATAATAAATAAACCCACCAATTTTTCCTAACATTCAAACGACCTTGACTTCCTATATATATCACACAGCCAACCAAAGCAACATAATAAATAATGCTAATCGCAGTGTCAATCTTGTCTACATCTTCCATTGCGTCTGTTCTGTAATGAAATTTTCTCGCATTCAAAAAACCCAATTCTGTATTTTTTTTTTCTTTTTTACTCACTTCATTATAAGTGATTAGTGATTGTCTGTATGAATTTAATTGCTTTCTGAGTGCTGTAACGAGCGTGGCATGTCCGCTACCACTACCATCGCCACCACCATCGCCACCACCATCGCCACCACCACCACCTGAAACAAGCGTCGAACATACCTCTTTCATTTTCGCATCTATATAGTCCTTTCGTTCATTTTTGAAATAATTATACAACGATGTGCCATATTTTTCTGTGAGGAACTTTTCTTCTTCGACAAGCAGATCATTGACATAGTTATTTCCAGTCTCTACCATTTGGTAATACTTTAGTCCATCCGGTATCACGATATTTTCATCTGTACTCAATATATTGTTGTATGACAAATTAGGAGTACCCGAACTATTAAACAAAGACGGACAAGACTCTTTTAAATATTTCGTTTGAGAATCTGCCAATAAATTTTCTAAAAGAGAATCAGCCATTATATTATATATATTTAAAATTATAAATTTCAAATTATCGCTAGTATCATTCATTCATAACTTTTAAACATTTGTCACTTATCAGATCATTTTGCTGATGTAATGGAATGTCATCGTCATGTAGTGATTTGTAATCGCTGTCTCCTTTATTCAAATAATGATGCGACCTTATGTAAGAATATTCATCAAATTTAATATTATCGCGCATCAAAATATCAATCAATCTTCCAACTGTGAATATTACAATACATGCTAATCCAATTCCAATCAAGGCAATATATAAATGAGTGTTCAAAATGTTCATTTTATATAACAATGTAAGTGTCAACAAAATTAAGAAAATAATAATTAATGTTTTTACTATTCCTATCTGCGTTTTCATCTTTTCGTCGTAATATTGTCTTATTTCCAGATTTCTTGTTTTATTGTGTAACAATTGTTTCACTTTATCTATATCTGCTTCATCCAGTGTTATATCTTCCTCGACCATTTTTTGAAGCGCATTATTATATGTGTCGTTGTTGACTATATTTGTATGGATATTTTTAGTCTTGGTTGCGTAATTAAGTTTATTTTTCAAATCCTCTTTTGACAGCTTTTCATTTTCTACAAATGATTTAGCAATATAGTCTTCTAATTCGTTCAGGTTAAGGCTTTGATAGTCATTAATGTAATACTTTTCTAGTTCGTCTTGAATGTTAGTAGAATCTAAATATTTGTCGGGTGAAGTGATTTGGGTCTTGAGGGCGTCAAGTTCTGTAATGTACGTTGAAGAGACATCAACCCCTCCGTTCAAATATGGAATTTCTTTAAAGTTATTATAATTAGTGCCTAGTAAAGAAATGCTCATCTTTAATATATAAATTTAATATATTATATATTAAATTGATCTTCCCGTGTATGCTTTAATTTCAGCGTCGCATTTTTCTCTTTCATTTTCCTTGTCGCTCTTCTCAATAATATTGCTGACATTGGATTTATTTTGAAACATGAAGTCATATTCGTCAAAATTTATATTATTTCTAAAGAATATTTCAAAGAGTTGGGCACAGATATTAATTACTAAAATCGCAAATAAAATCCCTATTGCCAAAATAAATATTGTGTCAGTAACCAAAAACTTGAATCTTTTGTTCAAATACGTCAAACATATTGTTAGAATAGACGCAAGAACAATGTAAAGTAATATTTTCTTCTGAGCGTTGTATTTTTTATAATAATAGGTAAAAATATCTTTTTGTCTTATACGATTGTCGACACCTTGTAGTAGTTCTTTGTTCCTAGTTTCAAATTTTTGTTTTTTACCTTGAACATAATAATCCACTGCCTTTTGATTACGATACATGTCAGCGGTTTTGTTATATGACATTGATATGTTAGACACATCTATCTCTTCTAGTCTATCTATATTTGATACATCAAAATTAGTTGACTTTTTAATAATACTAAACAAATTACTTTTAATATTATTTACATCAAGAACACTATCGTACCGACTACCTACTCCCCCATTATAAAGCTCTTGATTATAAAGTTCATCGTCTAATATCTTATCAAGCATTTCGTTGCGAACATCGAATGATGATAACGCATGATTTTTATTAATAGATTCACTCTCCAAATTATCTGTAATATTTACAGTAGGCATTTAATTTGCAATATATTATATGTATATATAAACTATTTTTTCATATAATTGAACATAAGCATTGTAGCACCAATAGCTCCGATTCCCATAAGCGCCATACTATGCTGAGATTGTTTCAACACAATTTTTGCGTCGTCTGTTTGCGCGTCTATTATTGTTTTTTTCCCCTCGTTTTCTGTTGCCTTGACATATAGTTTATCGTATTCGCTAATAGTTTCCTTAAGATTTTCTATACTCTCCTGGGTTCCATTCAACATTTCCAATTCATTCTCATTTAATTCATTGAATTTTTCAATCATATCTGCAAATATATCTCGGAATGTATTTCTGTCACTCTTGAATTGTTCAACTGCTCCCGAAAATACGTGTTTTTTATCACAATTAGCATCGCTAAAATCGTTGCTTGGATTCTGCGTAACTTTGGTATCGTAATAACCAATATTAGTCATACTCACATCTTGTGGGTTTGTCATACAAGCACCATAATTAGAGTTAAACGCGTTTTTTTGGAGCTTTAATGTGCCGGCGTTATCAGTGCCGACACATGTAGAATTAGACGAAGGATAAACGTCTTTTAACATGTCTGCGTCGAGATTAGTTTCAGTCGCATCCGCATCCTTTTCAAATTTAGCAATGATGTTGCTAGTAGCACCACCACTCATAGCTCCGCTGTAACAATATTTATCATATTCATAATATTTAGAGTTGCTAGTATTTGTTGTATGTAAATTGCCGGACGCGATATTGTGAGAGACGCCCGCCGAATCTATGTACAGACTTTTATTCACTTTGTCACCAACGTTTTTGCCATTATTATAAAGATGTACAACTTTAGTTCTCTTGCTCAATTCAACCGTGGGGTCTAAGTTTCCTTTCATATCGGTGGAGGCGCCACCATCAATTTGCTTACCGAGAGCCAATTTGTAATCTAATTTAAGTTTTTTGCCTTTGATGTATAGCCGAAAGTATGGTGTTTTGCTGTACAAAACATAACTAGAATCGTCGGGTTCGTTGTTGCCAATATCTTCTAAATAATCCATCATGTTACCAGCACCATCATGACCGGCGTACTTTGTTGTCAAATCTTGAACACCTTTTGAATAATTAAACATTACAAGATTGTTAGTATGAGGAACAGAAACAGTGTGAGAATACTTGATATCAGTAGCATCGTCATTATTCTTCATGGTTAACATGACATTGCAGGTATTATTAGCCTCGGTATATTCCAATACAACCGATTTATTAAAATGAACTGTGCTTGATTTACAAACCGCCCCGCCTTCCGATTCCGATAGCGAAAAAAAATCATTGATATTAGAGTCTGTACCACCGCTTTTACCATAATAATTCGCATCAGCTTGTCCACATAAATATGTCATTTCAATATTTGGAACAGTCGTCTTTCCGTCTGGGCCATCGCACGTTGCGATTTTAGAATGATATTTTCCGTTAGGAAATTTATGTTCCAAATACTCCCCAAGAGTTAGGTCTTGATAACGGAATACGTCGGCAAATACACTTATATCATAGTCAGTGCCACTGGGTCCAGCGATAATTGAAGGTTTGCTCGGGTGATATTTACTTGCACTTTTAATATCAACAAAGCCTTCTATATTTTTAAACGGTTCGCTTATTTTCAGCGACTCTTCATTAATAGATATGACTCCACCATGGCTGCCGCTGTTAGCTTCAATTACATTCGCCATTGTATTATATTTATCCATGAATGTGCTTATTATATTTGGTTCCGACTTTTTATTAATAAAATGATTATTTTCATAATATTTATACAGATTATCATTTTTGATATCAGAATAATCCAAAGTTGGAATAAGAGCACCGGTATCTTTGTAATACCTCAAATTCTTAAATAGTGATAAAAAAATTTCTCCTAGTCTTTCACTATCATTACTAGATGATAGTGCTAGATCCAAATAGTAATTCATTATAGTAAAGAAATATGAGTCGCCGAATTGTAGTGTTCTTCCATGGGTATTCCAATATTTAAAAATTGTTATTGGAGTGCTGGTATTCGGTAAATAAGTTTTAAAAGAATTAATGTTATAGTTCTGGTTCTTTATTTCTAAGAATCTTCTATAGTATTCTTTCTGAGAAATCAAAAGATTATGATAATAATGCATAACACCATTTTGTCCATTATTCCCGGTAATAAATTGTGATGTGATTTGTTGCCTTTTATGTAGAATTTTGGAAATGCGTGTATTTACAAAGGGTCTCGAACCAGATGTGGCGTCTACGAACAACTGATTGTATATTTCACCAAAATCTATGTCGAAAAAGGTTTTACTTTTATTTTTATGACTTTCGCCGTATTCAATGCGTTGCTTTAAAGTCCCTGTGCTCAAAATGAGAAGGTTGTCATAGATGAACAATTCATTCGAATCAAAATTAATTTGTCTCAAGAAATCTTTTGTTTTACAGTAATCAATGTGGACCTTGGCATAATTGTAATCAAAAAACACATCCACATGCTTTTTGATGTTATTGTAATTATTCTGGAAATATTTGAATATGTCGACTAGGAAGAATAATATATCTGCATCTACCTCAATAAGTGATAGGTTATAAACCTCTTGGAAACCATCTTTGGTTGCTGCGATTTCGGTACTTAGTTTGTTTAATTGTTTTACCACCTCATCCGCAAGGTCGTCGGCAAACATCATTGTTTCGCTGTTTGTTGAATTCCCATATACGTTACTCAATCCAATTTTTAAATAATTTTCGGTAAAATTTTTGTGTAAAAGGGATAAATTCGCATATAGTCCATTGGCATATTCAAAACAATACATTATATTTTTCAAATCATTTTCGTACTTTACTACAATGTGATTATAGGCGTCGCTCCCATTATTTTCGTAAATATAATTTAGCACACTTTTTATGTAGACGATAATATTTTCAAACGACGTAGATGATTGTAACATACTATTCAATGTGGCTATTTTATCGACAATAGAATCGGTTGAAAATCCTTCCATTACAGAAAAAGGTTCAGAAACCGGGACGATATTGAATATTGTGTTACTCTGTTGAGATTCATCGCGAAAATTTTTTGAAATAACCTTGTTATTTGACGATACAATCATTTTTTTCTTAGGATTCAGAAAACTCGACATGTTTACATCAAGTGCTCCGGATCTACTGGTTTCTCGTGGAGGATAAGAGTATTTAACCATACGATTAAATACACCGTCATTTGGAACAACGCGAAATACTGTTTTGTTTGGACTGTTCTTTTTAATTATGACCCCCCCACCATATTCCGAAGTATTTATGTAACCATAGATTGTAGCGGAGTCACCCTCGGATGCAATTGCTCCTATATATGCTCTTGAATAATTATACGAATTTGTTTCGCTTAGATTATCCTCTGTGTAATTTGTTTTATCAAAATAAGATACAACAATGTCGTTTGTTTGTGGCGACGACGACGAATTTGATAGTTCGTTTACGCTTGATTTGATAAACATCAAGATTCCGTCGACATATGGATCTGTCAAATCTCCGATATTTGATTTGTTTATATATTTCAATCTATATATTGTTTTTGCGACTAACTGCTTACTTGAATTATATTCTTCTATGACATGAAACAATTTGCATCTTATTTCGAGATTTTTTGTAATAAAGTCTCTATATTTTGGATTGGCTAATGCGTTGTTGCCCTCATAAAGTTGTGGGTCTTTTATTATAGTATAAATTTCTGAATTTTCTTTTGTTTCATCTGATTTATAATAATGAGATGCTGTTGTCAGTTCTTTCCCCCAGTTGTAGACACTATCATTGACAACCGCTGTGGTATTATCATTAAACCCTATAGAAACCTTAAGAGAGTTTGGTAAACTTTGTTCTAGAAATGAATCATTTAACTTTTTCAAAACATAGACATCACTGTCAGAATTATTACACTTCTCGGAAATCAAACTATTAGTGCTGTCTGGAAAAATACAATTCTCATTTTGCTTTATCAAATATTCGTCAGAAACAGAATCTGGCATGTCGGCTGGCACTGTATTATCGTCGCACTCTTTACATTCTGTTAATGTAATGCTTCTATTATTGTAAGTTGATGAATTTTTGTCAAAACTCAACCATTTTTGAGTCTCTTTATTTTTGAATAAAAAGGGCATAGTGTTATTATATTAAATATATATATAATTATCTTTATCAATAATTATTGGCATTATAATTATTAATAAGGATAATTAGTTGATCACATTGCAGAATTTCTTTATTTTAATTAACCACATGAACCGCCGCCTAATTCAGTTATTTTGATAGTATTTATTCCATCTCCCACAAAAGGGTTCAAGTTTGCAGCCTCGCTACCATCAATTAGTGCATGAATCTTAGAGTCACTAACAATAATCCCATAGAAACCATCATAATTATCACTAAATGAATCCTCTTTTATTTGATAAAGACTTCCATCCATCAATGTTGCTAAATACGCGGTTTGAATAGCGTTAAACTCTACCGTTCTCAATCTATCAGTAACCTCATTATCGGGAATCTCGTCAAAAATATAGCAATCGCAAATAGAGGCGCCATTTGAATCAGTTCCTCCTTCAATGCCGTAATATGGTTTGTTTTTCATTTTTGCTCTGGCACTACACTGAAACAAATTGTCCATATTACAATCGCCTGAATTTGTGATCTCGGGGTCAATATCTATATTGTAATATTTTTGGACATTGTTTTCGGTGGATTCATAATTAAGATCATCCAACCCAACTTGATATAGTTTGTTTGTTTCGGTGACGGATGCAACATTGCCCGCTTGATATTCTACATCCGTGACAAATGCCGGGCCTGCCCCAATATTTATAACACTATTGACCGAACTATCGTAAACATTTGTGTTTGGTGTTTGTAGAAGTATACCTTTTTCATTTATCACATAACCCTCTACACCGGTAATGGACTCCTGATGCGTCGCAGGAGTACTTGTTCCTTCCATGAAGTCGATTACTTCTCTAAATTGTTCCATTTTTGCCTTGAATAATGTCTTAGCAGTTTGATAATTCGCGAATGCCGATTTAAACGCTTCTACTTTATTTCTATCATATGTAATGTTAGACATATTATATATAATAGATAAATATTATTGTATATTTTGTTCAATGTAAAATTTTAGGTTTTTAACAATATAGAAGAAAACAACCAATGAAAATAAAACCAACATTGATTTTGAAAATATATTCATGTCTTTCTTATCTTCAATAATGCTAAGAAATAACGCAACGCCAATAAACAAGAAAATAATAATCCATACCATTAACATAGAATATGTATTAGTTTTCTTTGAATTTGATAGTTTCGCGTCAGTCGCTTCGTATTTTGAAACCAATGTTTGTAGTTCTTGGTTTGTCTCATTAGATTTTTTCAAATCTTGATAAAATTTATTATAAGAACCGTCAAGTTTACCAATAGTATCAGAATCAACGATCGTACTAACATGAAGTCCTTGTAGAAAATCTGATATATTGGTTTTTGCGGTTTTAGCATTATTTATTTCAGGAGCAATGACTCCCAAATACTTCACCATATCAATCTGTTCTATATAACCTTGATAAGCATTCAGAGAAGCATCGACAATCTCAATGTTAGCGTTATTAATCTCACTCATTATATAATAAAAAATATTTTTTAAAATGTGTATACTTTTAATATATCAAACTAGATTTTCCAGATAATTGTGGGGCCGAATCAGAACTAGATGCTATTGTTTTCATGTAAATAAGGACTATGAGAGCAAATATGACAAGTAGTTTAAATATCAAATAAAAATATTTATGGACTAAATTTATTTCTGTTGATTTACTTTGTTGTTCGTATGTGTCTTTTTGTTTAGTTTCTATGGGAGATTCATGCTTTGAATTCACGTATTTTGAAATATCGTTCAGTAAACTGGTATTCAAAAAGGCAATATCTTGTTGGAGACGATATGCTGAATCAGTATTCATGGCAGTGTGCAGGTCATTAATACTGGTATCAATATAATCGTAAATCTCTTCAAATTCTTTTTTATTGTAGTGTGTCAGTATAACATCACTAATATCGGAAACAAAGTTTCCTTCCATTATTCAATTATAATAAACACACATTTAAATTACACAGATTCTGTAAAATGTATTCTTGAATGAAATCTTTTCATATCTCGTGATTTCGCACAAGTCACCTGGTCGCATTAATATTGCCTTTGCTACAGGATCAAACATGCTTATTTCTGGAAATTGCGAATCGTTTGAAATATTGTAGTTTTTCATAACAGTTTCTTTTTGTTCTTGTGTTAATTTTACGTGGTCTGGAACAAAACCATGTTCAATCACATTATATTGTAATGACGCAAGATCATACAAGACGCAATACAAACCATACTTTTCCCACATTTCTCTAACAATGTTCATATTTGTATCGTTCACATTTGTGGTTACAACAATTAACGAGCAAAGGGTTTTGTCTTTATCGTCGTAATCGTAGTATTCATCAATAACGTCTCGTAAAACTGCCTTTTTCATAGCTTTGTTAACATAATAGATAACCGAACAAGTTTTTTCTTCGTCTTTATCGTTTTTCTTAGATTTTACTTCAAAATTTAGTTGACTAATTGATGCTTGCGAACTTTGCTCATTGCTTGCCTGTTCCATACTGCTTATTTCTGCAATCGTAAAATTTTCATACTTCAAAGTGTCATACCCCTGATTTTTGAAATATTTCAGTAGCGTTTTTCTAGAATTGTAAATTTCATTAAGAGTGTTGCTTTTTTGAAGGCTCATGGTTTTATATATCTTAAACATATTAAAATGGTTAAATCAATTTTTTCCTGAATTATAATTTAAGGTAATTTTTTAATCAGGAGCGGCGAATTTTTTTGGTCGTCATTTTGTGAACCAGTATAATCTACTTCTTCTCCTTTCACCTCCTCGTCACTCTTAACGCGATATGTCGGCGGATTGGTTTCGCCTTGATACGCAGGACTTCCAGTTTCAACTATTGATGTTTGGGGGTTATATGTTGTGTTTGCGTATTCTGTGTCTTCTGCGCGTCCTTCTTGAAGATATTCATTATTATCATAAACGGATTCAATCTTCACAATATCAAATGGCATCTTCCATTCCATGGCTTTAGTTTGTGTATTAAAGAAGTAGTATTTTCCTGGAGTGTTTTTACTTTCTTTCACAATCCATGGCTCGTTTACTATCATATCCTTTTCAGCACGAATCAATCCATCTTGTAGTTCGTCGCCATTTACTTGAGATAAGTTATCTTCAACACTATCATATTCATTCAAATCGATTGGTTTGTTGATTGGAATTTTAGATTCGTTAAAACGCCTGATTTTATCCACGAGAATGCTCCAATTATTTGGGATTTTGTTTATTTTCAAACTTTCAGTCAAAATATATGGCGATATATTGTATTTTACAATGTCATTTTCACTCCACCCCTTTGGTAAAAACTTTGGTGGTTGCTCTTCAAGACGTTCGTCATATGTAAAAAAACTTTCTGTCGGTTCACCCGTTTCATCCATAATAATAGAATGATAAGAATTGCTCATTTTATCAAAGCTCCAAGGATCAATATTGACATGTTTATTCATTCTATCTCTGAACGAATCCTGCGGAACGATTTTTAAACCTTCACCACCTTCGTCCACGTTAATGTCCATGACAGTCATTTCCTCCTTTTTGGCATGAACCGCGGCTTCATAATTGATAGAATTCCTTACATTCATCTCGTGAATATTTTCATTTGTAATTAATCGCATTTGAATATTCATAGATGATAATTCCTGTAGTAACAATTTAAAACAATAAGGTACTTCAACAATGGTAAATTCTTTTCCAAATTCAGTCATTTTCACACCAGTCAACTGTTCTTTGTTTTCGGGGTTGTATTTAACGGGTCCATCAACTAGCGGACTAAAAAAATTATTGCTCTCCTTATCGTATATTGCGATTGTTCCGCTGTGAGTACAAATCGCCATCTTGTACTTGTCGCCTCTTTCCATCAACGAGTCTTTCAAGAAATGAGAACAACCGTGTCCAATTACGCCGTCGCGTTCCATTTCGCCGATGCGAAGACCGCCATCATTTGCCCTACCATGATTGGTTTGTCTGGTAAGAAGACTCCTCGGACCTCTACCTCTGTAATTTATTTTGTCTTTTACCATATGTTTCAATCTCATATAATATGTTGGTCCCATAAAAATGGAGTGTTCTACCATTTCTCCTGTCATGCCGTTGTACAAGTATTCGTTACCAGAACTATGCATTCCATTATTGACCAAATGTTTTTGAATCTTTTGAATTTTGAAGGATTCGGTAGTAAATGGTGTTGAATCCATCACATAACCCAGATCTACTCCCAATTTACTCATGATTGTTTCAACGAGTTGTCCAATTGTCATGCGGGACGGTATAGCGTGGGGATTAATTATTAAGTCTGGTTTCAACCCGTCTTTTGTGAATGGCATATCTGCTTCACGAACAATTTTGCCAATCGTTCCTTTTTGCCCGCACCTAGAACAAAATTTGTCTCCCATACTTGGAAGTCTTCTTTCACGAATACGAACTTTTGCGATTCGCTTGCCTTCAGCTTCTTGTGTAATATACGTCTTATCGACTACACCCAGCTGCCCTTTTTTCGGAAACACCGAAGAATCAACGCGTTGATCTGGATTACTTTGAGAGTAGCTCACTCTTCCAATCATAACTTTCTTATCGTCCATTTCAACGCCTTCGTTTATGATACCAAATTCATTCAAATGGTTATAATCGTATCCGGGTTTCACGTCAATGTCAATTTCATCATTTATATCCTTCAATACTGTATTTGTATCGCTCATACCTATAGTGCTCGTTTCTTCATATGCTTCGTATGAAGTGTAGTATGTTGTGTGAAACAATCCGCGTTGTAATGATCCTTCATTCATCAATATTGCGTCTTCAACATTATATCCATTATAACTCATAATCGCAACAATTACATTTTCTCCATAAGGATGTTTCTCTTCGTGTATATACTTGAACAACTTGCTACGAACAATAGGATTTTCTCCATAGTTCAAAACAACACCCATTTTGTCAATTCTGTTCAAAAAGTTACTGTGATACAAAGAAACCGCCTGCTTCGACTGACCACAACTAAATAAGTCACGGGGTAACTGATTATGTTCGGGGAAAATTACCTGACTACCCATGACACCAAACATCAGCGATGGGTGTATTTCGCAGTGAGTATATTTGGTTTGTACTCCTTCCATAACATGATGCGCATGCATACAGACCAAATATTTATCTTCTTCGCTTTTATCAACAAAATCGACAATAGCCCCATGACCACTTTTCCCTTCCTCTAAAATATCATCAAACGAAAAGTCAATAAATTTTTTGTTATTAGAAACCTCCTCTGCTGGTTTGTCTGAGTTACCGTAAATACACTGTTCCCAAGTAAATTTTCCATTTTCAATTAAATTTCTCAGTTTATTTGTGACGTAACTAATGACTTTTTTTGGATGTATAATAATGGTCTCATCAAACGCCCTTCATCGCAATAAATAAAAATATGATTGTCTCTGTATTCAAATGAAATGCTTACATAAATTGGTATATAATTACATCGCCTTGCTAATAAAAACAACTCTTTGAATCTTAGCGGGTCGTTTGTCACCCCTATGATTTTGCCATTTACAAATACTTCGGAATATTTTTCCACTTCGTGGAGATTACAATTTTCAATATTTATTAGTTTGATTAAAATATTTGATTCCCCACCCTCCTCTTTCTGTATATTCATATTTTTGAACATCCAATCAATTAGCTGACCTTCATCAACATGATGACTTATTTTTGTCATCATTGCCATATGTTTGTGAAATCCTACATTTCCACCATCTGGCGTATCAACCGGGTCAATGATCCCCCATTGAGAACCGTGGAGTAAATGCGGACCGACAATATTGGCACCTTCATTCATATTTAGGTTTAACTTACGAACATGTGACAAGAATGAGTTATAAGAAAGTCTGTTCAGTGGTTGAATCACACCAACTTTTTTGGTATGGGATGCGCTACCCCAGTTACCCTTGAACGCCTTTTTGAAACCTTGAAATATTATCTTGTCTTCAAATACCTTACTGTAATTATTGAAAAACAAATACTTGAAACTTTCTTCCGGTGAAGCTTCATCATTTCCTTGGTATCTGCTTTGATTAAAATAGTATTCTTCTTCAAATTTCAAGTAATATTGTTTGTACATTATATTTGCGTATTCGCTGAATAATTGTTTCATCATATTACCACTTGTTTCTACTCGCTTAAACTTGTAGTGGTCGCGGTCAGTTGCTGGACTTTCTCCAAGTATCACCTTCAACAGTTCAAATATCATATAACCAAGATAGTGTGCTTTTGACATATGGTTAGACACACCAATGTGCGGGAGCAAATAATCTGCTAATATTAAGTGAACGCCGACAGTGGTTTGTTCCTTTGTCAATCTAGAAATGAAATAAATAGCGTCTATTTGATTGTAGATGCCTATAGAATCCATTACGCTCGGGCGGAGTAAATTCAAATACTTCGCCTTATTATTTGTCTCAATGTTTCCTAATATTGTTTCTAAAATTTCCTTATCGCTTGTCAGCCCCAACGCTCGGAACAAGACAAAAATTGGGATGGACTGTCTAACATTTGGTATGAAGATTCGCAATTGCTCGTTGTGTACTTCTTCCTTTTGCATGATTCTACGAATTGCTAACGTTCTCTTTGGCTTTGATTCATCGTTTGATATTGAACGTATTTCCACACTATAATCGTGCATATCATCTTTGACTTCGCGAATATAGATCATGTTATTCGAAAAAACCTCCTGCGGAACAAGCACTTTTTCTTTTCCATCAATAATAAAGTATCCGCCATAATCATGTTTACACTCACCTAAACTGTATATCATTGATGGATTCATTCCGCGCAAAAGACACAAGTTGGATTGTAGCATGATTGGAAATGTACCAAGATAGTGATTTTTAATTGTTTTAGTGTCTGCTATTTTATCATTTGTATCTAATTTACCGTCAGGTTTCTTTGAATAAGAAGTAAATTCCACTTCAATGTTACAATGTATACTCACACCATACGTGATATTTCGTAATCGCGCGACATTCGGAAACATTAATTTTGACTCAGAATCTTCAAATAAAACCGGTTTGCCATAAAGTATTTCATCACCATTCTTCCCGCCGAAGTATATTTGCATTGTATGTTCAAATAATTGTGCGCGTTTATCATATCCGGTATTAAACTGAATTGGATTCAGGTCATTGAACGTTTTTTTTATTTGATTTTCATAAAAGTCGTCTACTGATTTCACATGATGTTCAACAAATGAATTGCCTTTGAAGTATTTATCGATTATATCAAAATGTATTTTTTCGACATCCATATTTATTTGTGCCATATGTTATTACTATAAAGTAATATTTATATTATAAATGAAAATGACAAAATATATAATTTTGTCATTTTCCTATATTTGAGCTTGGAACATTATCAGACCAAAAAAGACAAAAATAAGAAGAATCGGGATGAGAACAATAAACCAAGACAATTCTTTGTATCCCGTCTTGCAGAAAAGGTCTAAAACAAATGTCCAAAATAATACATAAATTGCGTTAAAAGCGAGGACCATTGTTTTGCTAGCAATAGAGCATTTGTAAGTACCAATACAGAGAGTGTTGTCATCTCCATTCAGGTTTTGAATTCCTAATAAACCGAGAGCGAATGCTGATATCACAAAGTAAATCATTGAGGGTGAACATATTTTTTTGATATCAAACGAATATTTCAAATGTTTAGCCATAATAATATTACTTGACATTTTATTATAAAGTTTAATTAAAATATTTTTGCTTTACAATTTATTTTGTATATAATTTATTTTGTATATAATTTATTTTGTATATTGTTAATGTTGCTGAAACCATTAACATAAAATGAAATGTCATGTGATATATATACCATATTTCCTTCCCAAAATGACCATTATTATACAAAAATGAAAGAATCTTTCCGAGAAAACAAAATAAAACTATATCATAAATGTTATCACTATAATAGAAATAGTAACTACTACCAATAGTAATCATAATTCTTGAACAAATTAAATCAAGGTTTCGTCTAGTTCCATATTCAACATTTCTCCAATAGTTAATACTTGCCAGGGTTGTCACAATTCCACTATACGCCAAAAGATTGTAATTGATGTATAATGCCAGAAACGATGGTACTAGAAATAATAGTGATGAAATACAAATATAATGATTATTTTTCATTATATTTTACAATAATTATTCGTTGGTTTATTTCTAAATCAAAACAATATAAATACTAAGCATAAGTTATATTATTCATTTGTTAAAATATGTCCGATATTACAAAACTCGTTGAACGTTTGAGCGAACTTGACGACGCGTTGAAGATGATAAAGGAACAGAAAAAAAAGATTGACGATGAACTCAAGGCTAAAGAAGAAGAGCTATTTCAATATTGCGGACAACATGGAATCGATGTTGAAACCGCAACAGAAGGTAAATACAATATCAAGCCTCTTTCGGGTCGTCGTCTTAAACAAAATTAAGGCGGCGCAAAATGAGTAACTGGTGAGTCGCCAGCTACATTAAAGGTGCCATCTGACGTTGCGTCTAAATATGGTTGGTCAAAAATACTAGGTCCAGATGATAAATTATTTGGAACACTTTGGGCAGTATCGCTCAACGACCCTGACATTCCGCCTTTTACTCCATGTATTGTGTGTTCCATCACAGTTGACGGATTCAATTCAGAAAATGGAATAGCCCCACCTTTCATAACATTTTTCATAACATTTTTCCTTTGCTTTTTTGACTTATTGATTTTTCGCGTAGATTTAATTTTTGTTTTTTTCTTTAAATGTTTCTTTTTCATCATATTCTTCGTTTTTTTCTTGAATGTTTTACTTTTTGTTTTTTTCAAGGGTTTTTTTGTCTTTTTACTGTATATTCGTTTTTTCATAATATATTGTCACTATATTTTATGAAAATACATCAACGTGCGTTAGCATGTGTCTCCTACAACACTGCTTTGTGAGTTTTAGTTCATCCAGCACTTGTCCTTCAACTGACTTTTCTAGTGTTTTAGTTTTTCCAAATTTATCCATTTCCTCATTTGTTAAATATTGAATATTTTCATGATCCAAATTTTTGTCCCTTTTTAATTCAATTACTTTATTCACATAATACAAATACTTGTTACCAATGACATTACCACAAGTGAAGCATTTTACTGGAATGATCATTGTTTTTGTTTCTTGATATTACTTTAACAAAATATTTTAAATCAATTTTTTCAATATTCAAATAGTACGCACCCCCGCGCCAGGTATATGGCTAACCTTTTTTCAAAATAAACTCATAACTACCGTCCATCGTTTTTCGTTTCTCGTATCTCAGGTTCAAACTATGAATGTTGTTATGACATTCGCTACAGACCGACGAAAGATTTGCGTTGTGATTTTTATGAAAACTATTTTCAATATACTTATTTTCGTTTGCGTCACATTGATATTGTAAGTGATGAATTTCTGTCCCCAACTTTTTATTACAAAACTCACACATGTTTCTGATTTTGTCTTTATTATATTTGCTTGTTTTCAAAAGTAAAATATTGTCTTTATTGTCCATATATTCATTACGGATTTCATAGCAACGTTCGATAAATTCTTGTGGTAATTTCAACGATTTACAAACCTCTAATCCATATATTGTTTCGCCTTGTCCATCATGCATATTACGGTCGTAATACATTTTTTGTTTTTCATAATCAAATTTAACTTTCAAATGCTTACACTTCACGCTGGTGATCTTCTTCATAGATTTCAGATGAGGTAGTTCGTGAAAATGGGTAGCAAATATAAAATTACTCTTTCGCTCACTCATCAGTTCAATACTAGCATTAAATATTGAAAGTGCGCTGTCAGTTTCAGTCCCGCTACATAGTTCGTCGCCTAAAATTAAGCTATTGTTGTTACAATTGTTCAAAATGACGCGCAGTTCGCTCATCTCTACTCCAAATGTAGAAAGTCCCTTAAAAATATTATCGTTACCAATTATGCGTGTAAAAATATATTTATAGGGGCAATATGTGAACGACTCGCAGGGGACATACATACCACTTTGAGCCATAATGACACTTATTCCTAGCGCCTTGATAAGACTTGTCTTGCCGACAGCATTTGTCCCATACAATAATATACCCAAATCATTGGTTTCTTTTCCTAAGCAAACGTCGTTGGGAACATAGATTTCATTTTTGTCTAGTTTTTCAATAAGCAAGTGTCGTAATTTCTTCGCATCTACGAAGCTATTTTCACAACTTACAATCTTTGGTTTGCACAAATTATATTCTTGAATCAAATTTATTTTTGTATTTATGATATCAATGGAAATTATAGATTCCGTCAAATGGTTAATAAACCCATAATGTTCGTTGCTTATTTTTGATATTATTTTTTGAAATATCTCATTTGACAAGTCACAATAGTCACTATTACTATTGAATATATCTGAAACCAAGCCATCTATCTGCGATGAATATATAATAGATTTTGATTTATTGTAATCCTTGAATTTTATCTCATCTAGATTGAAAATAAAAGACAAATCACCCGTCATCAATTCTCGCTGCTTTATCTTAGAAAGTAAACATTCCAAAGATTTCGCCCTTTTCTTTGTTAGTAAAAGACAGAGTTCATTGCTCGGAGTGTAATATTGTTGAATGAAGTTGTTATCTTTGTCTTTTTTTACAAACAATGATTCAAGATAGATTAACATGGACTCCAATTTAACATTTTTAATCTTACGTAACTTCACAACGTCATCAAACTTTTGATTATACCCTTCTTTAATAACACTTATTTGCGTAATGTCTTGCTTATCAAAATTGGTATGATTCATTTCACGACACTGTTCAATATTGAGACAACTTTCTATGAATTTATTGAATTTTTCATGCTGTTTTGGGAATTTGGTGAGCCCAAATATTTGAGTTGCTTTTTTATCTTGTTTTAATTTGGTAAATATTTTATTCAATATCCAAGAAGAATCGTATACAGAATATATGTCACTCGGTTTACCCTTATTCAGTTTAATTTTTGTCATTATCTTCTCAATGTCTTTGATCAATCTTAAATGGTCGTCAAAATTATACTTTTTTTTCAAGATGTAATCAATGTCTGAGTAACGACTTTGTAGTTGCTTGCTATTGCATATCGGATTCAGCAACATCTCATTCATACCACGCTTTCCAATCTTTGTAATACACTTATTCAATATGGGTAGCATACCATTGATTTTACCGTCTTTATCGTAATAGTTTACATTTTCACCAATTATATTCAACTGTTTTAGAGAATGATTGGCGCAGATCAACATATCGCTCATTTGTTCAATTAATGGTTCACTTATTTTGTCAATCAAACAAACGTTGTGTTGTCTAATAAAATTTAACATAAAGCAGAAACTTTGTAGGCATATGGGTTTATCGTCTATGTTGTATCTAAAGAGTTCATAATCCATGCCAGGAAAATATTTTTTGATGATTTCGGTCTGGTATACTTGGCTTTCACAATTTACCGCTTGAAGCGACAACTCATTTGAATCATTATTTAAATCAATAACATAATGCTTTTTACTCTGAAGTTGTAAATAATCGACAATTGAAGAAATAATGTCATTATTCAAATTATGTATAATTATGGTCTCAATTGGACTATACACATTCAAAAATTTTTCTATTTTATCATAAGAAGTGGGATTATGATAATATACTTCGCTATACTCACACAAATTTGATCTGCCATTAAAAATATTGATATTGCTTAATCCAAATATATACTTTTCACCGCAAACAGAAGTCGTTTTCGTCTTTTGTATCCAAATACATGAAATGTTGTTTGACAATATATTAACATTATCCACAAATGTTGTACCGGGTGAGTATATTCCATTCTCATACCGAATAATTTCACCATTCTTTTCTTCTTGGACAAAAATAACAACGGTGTATCCATGAGGTTGGATTTTTTCAATATATTTATCTAAAATGTAGTCTCGAAATCCAGCCATTACAATATTCGCCTGATCTCCAGAATTTCCACCTACACAAATTGATTTATTTGCAATGGCTAGCCCGCAAATTTCGGAATATGCTTCGATACTTTCCATGCTAAAATCATTGTTCTTTATACCATAAACCTCAAAAAACGAACCTACCTGATAAAGTAAAAACGTTTTTTTACCATATTTGTTCTTGTAGTATTCATCTCTCTCAAAGTATTCATCAATCATCCGCATAATTTTGATGAAGTGTGTCTGTCTGTATGTTATATTACAATCGTTCTATATATTTTTTATAAATCTATTTTATAATATGGGTTCTCCTAACTGGAACATAGTTTATAGCCTTGTTTTTATTTCATTTTTTGGTTTTTGTATATATTTAAGTTACAATTCTGGCAAGGGTTCTTATAATGACTACGCGAACCAGAAGATTGTTTTGATTACATTTTTTTGTTTTTCTCTATATTTAAGTTACATTTCTAACAAACTGAAACGAAACAGAAATTGGAGTAGTGTAACTTGTAACCCATTAAATATGGTTTTGAGTAGCATATTTGATTCTGATAACTCTAATGAGCAATTTGAAAAATGTATGCAATATTCAGTGTCAAGTGATCAAGAGAAACGAATTCAAGATTATTCTAAAGACCTTGACGAAAAACTTCAGAATAAAATCAACAAAATGACTGCTGGTGATTCAGATAGTAAAAAAGTATGCGAAGATCTATTGGGCGATACAAGAAATAATATTGATGATCTGAATAATGAAAGTCTAAACAACGAAACCACGATAAATAATTTAAAAACCAAGATTCAGTTATTAACAGACAAAATAGACAATTCATTTAATGCGTTTCACGATCCCGACAACGACCTTTTAAGTAAAATGGAAATTAAGTAATTTGGGAACCTTTAAAAATTGTCAAATTCCTCCGGATTAAAAAAACACATAATATAAGTATACAAAATGGTTAATATTAATATAGAAACTATTTATAATAAAGAATTATCGACTTTGAGTACATCTCACTCAAATTCAAATTATTTTGATGTTATTTTAGTCGTCTTGTTCATTTTGAGTATTGTAACCATACTTTACACGCGACTATTTTTCGGAATCGCCTCTGATAATTGGGAAGTACAAAAATGCAATCCAAAGTATATTTTTTATTCAGGATATATTAAACAAAATCCTAATTCAAATTCATTTCATTCTACTGTTGATAATTTCAACGAGTGTATTGTTAAATTTAATAATCAAAAAAATGGTCATTTCTCCAAAGTATTAGAAGAAAACAAACAAGAATATTTACAACGGTCCAACAATGCTATAAATACACACAATAAGTTATCAAGAGAGAGAGTATTACAATTGCAAAGACAAGTAAACTCAAAGAATAAAGAGTTCAAACTACAGATTGAAAATGTCGAACAGTCGCGTAATACAAGCGCTCTTCAAAATGAAATTGATAAACTGAACGCCATTATAAGCGACATTAAAGAATATGCCCACACGTATTTGACATACGCAATGATGAATTTTGTATTCAAATACAAAATTTCAAACGAAGAGGGCACAAGCGGAAACCATATTGATACAAGTGAAAACTGTAGTGGTTTCAACGAGCAAGAATGTAACTCAAGCGCATATTGTACTTATAACGATTCGAATTCCTGCGAAATTATAACAAAAGGAAAGTTTTACAGAGAAGAAGCGCTAAAAATCAACGAAACAATCAAAAACTATTTTGAAAATAATAAATTATAGTAAAATATATATTAAGAGTCAAATGTATTTACAAATAACAATGAAAATGCTATATGTTCTCCTATGTTCAATAATTATTGTATCAATTTCAATTTATCGCACAACATTAAAAATGGAAACATTTATTTCGCAAGTCACCAATTATGAAAGCACAAAACAAAGTAAAGTAGGAGATGTTGACATTTTAGGAACAAGTAAATTTTCTCCAGAGTGTTGCCCACATACATACACAACATCGTCTGGATGTTTGTGTGAGACACAAAACGAAACCGCTATTATATCTTCCCGCGGCGGAAATAAATGTTGTTGTTAATGTGATAAAGTGGAATGAACGTACAACTCTTGGTAAATAACGTGGCTGATAACGACACCCTTATAAAAAGGGAACAAACAAGTATGAAAAAATATTTGTTGTTCTCCGAGAAAGAATAACAACAAAGTAAACCCTAGAATAAAAGACACGTTGAACACGCAGTTTTTTTTGAGAATTTTGCTATTTAAATAATAATGGTTTGGAACGTGAACAAAGCACATATACCAATAAAATAGTTCTCGGTTTATTATAAAAGACAATATCGTTATGAATGAGAGCAAATATTGGTGTAATTCGTTCCGATTTGGTCTCAATGTGTTCCGATAATCGTGTCGAAAATGGACAAGAGTCGACGCAAGAAAAAACGCATTCAACACCAACATTGTGACATCATTTTGAGATAATCCAAATGAGGTTGACACGCAAAAAGCATTCATGGATAATAGTTGCTTGGTATTGTTATTTTGTGCGGCATGAATCAAATCTGTAATTCCGTGTGGAGCAATAACAGATGTTAGTATTTTATGTTTTATATGATAAATCGGAAATATCATATAAAAAATAATATTTTTGTATTTATTATCATTTTTAATCAAATTATTTGTTGCCTATTCAATTGTTGATGTTCCTCGTCCGTTTCTTGGACTACATGTACATGTTTAAGTGCGATAAATTATTCTCTAAATTCTTCGTAATAATTTTATCAACAATATTTTTATCCAACGTGTATGGAAATACAATATTATTAATAATGTCTTCTCCAAAAAGTTTGGAGTCATTGCCCATCAAGTGATAAAGATTTATTTTTGAGTATATAATTTCTAAACAACGTTTCAGGTTACGCACTCCTTTTTCTTCACCCGTGAACTTTTCTACCAAATATTTCACGATATCTTCGCCAATAACAATACTAGATTCCTCCATGTTTAGTTCCCTTTCTAGACTAGGAATCAAATATTTGTGACTAATAACAACCTTTTCTTGGACACCATATCCCTTTGTTTCAATGCTGTGCATTCTGTCTTTCAAAATGGAATTGACCTTGCTCTCGTCATTGTAACTGAAGATGAATAAGCACTTGCTCAGATCAAAATCTATTTCTGAGAAATATTTGTCATGGAATTTGTCATTTTGGGAAGTATCTGTGAGATGCGTCAAAATACCGATAATTTCTTCTCCTCGCGGCGTGTCGCTAACTTTGTCAAGTTCATCAAAGTATATGACCGGATTTGACGATTTACATTGGATGAGAATGTCAACGATTTTTCCGTAGGTGCTTCCTTCATATGTGTACGAGTGTCCTTCCAGAAAACTGCTATCAGTTGCACCACCCAGAGCAATAAACGCAAACTCACGATTCAACAACCGGCTAACACCTTCTTTAATAAGGGTTGTCTTACCTGTTCCCATTGGACCTTTGATAGCAATCGCATTTCCGATAGAATTTGGATTTGAAATCCACTGTGCAACCATTTGCATGAATTGTATTTTTGCGTCTTTCATTCCGTAGACCGCGTTGTCTAGAATTTGCTGACTTTTAGAAATATATTCTTTGATTTCTTCTTTCGTATTATCTTTAGTGATTGGTAAAGACTTTATTTCGCAAAACGGAATCCGCATAAATGTATCAACCCAAGACTTTAATTTATGATATTCTCCTCCTCCTTCCGCAATCGCCTTCATTGTGTTGATTTTTTTCATCGCAACCGCTTTGAATTTATCTGGAATATGTACGGATTCCAGCAACTGAATGCGATATGGTTTTGCGACACTTGTCAGTTTGCTAACGCTTTCAAGACTTTCAATCATCTTCTCTTGCTCTTTACAAGTTAATGATTCTTTGAAAAACTTTAGATCATTGATTGTATTTTTATTTGAAATTAGCCCCATATATTTTTTGATATTCTTGCGCTTCTTGTTATTTTCGCTCTTTTTTTTCTTTTTCAGAACTTCATCTTCAAATTTTTTAACTTCTTTAGAAACATTTTTATTTTTGATTTTGTTATTATTGCGAAGTTCTTTCATAAATTTAGAAAGTTGTTCGTAGTATTCAGATTCATTCATATCACTTTTCTCTTTAATCGATTTATTTTGTTTATCGCTTTTGTTAGCATTTTTCTCAGAATTATCAAAACTCGTTTCTTCTTCATCTTCCATTTCATCTTCTTCAGATTCATCTTCTTCAGATTCATCTTCTTCTGACTCTTCTTCTGATTCTTCATCTTGACAATCTTCTTCACGTTCTTCTTCATCTTCGCTTTCTTCTTCTGTCTCGTAATCTTCGTCTTCATCTTCTTCTGTCTCATAATCCTCATCTTCTTCACTTTCACTCTCTTCTACTTTTTTTTTATGACGCTTCTTTTTATTGTTAGAAGATGGTGGCAAAATTGTAAACATCATTTCATAATCATCGCGTTTCTTGGACGTTGATTTTGTCGGCGATTTCTTTTTATTTTTACCAGACTTATTTGACGCACGATGTATTTTGTTGGACATGTAATCAGAAGGAAACAATTGCTGCAGCAATTTATTATATTCCTTTGAATTCAATACAACATTTTCCTCATCATTGTCAGAATCAGACGATGAATCGTCGTCGTTGTGCTTTGAAGAAGTGCGTTTTTTTGGCATGTTGAATATTGTAGTTTATACGTGTAAATATTTAAATCTAAATGAAATCAATTTTTATTTTCAAATGTCAATGAAAATTTCATTGAACAAAAATAAAATTGAAAATAAATAAATATAAATATACTAAGTTATAATAAGACAGATATGGATAACTCTTCGTTCAATAACCCGTCCAAAATTATCGGGATACAGTTTAGCATCTTTAGTCCTGAAGAAATAGAGAAATATTCTGTAGTAGAAGTGACAAACAAGGAAACTTATGTAGGAATTAAACCCAAAATTGGCGGACTATTTGATCCAAGAATGGGTGTTTCCGAACCTGGAATGATCTGTCCAACAGACGGTATGAACTACATCAATAGTCCTGGCTATTTTGGACACGTTAAATTGTGCAAACCCATCTTTTACATTCAATATTTGAACATGGTTATTGATATTCTTAAATGTGTTTGTAATAAGTGTGGTAAATTGTTAATTTCAAAGAAAACCTACCAATCATTGACAAAATACCCGGCGGCGAAAAGGTGGCAAAAGGTATTGGAACTTTGTAAAAATCCGCAACTCAAACGTTGTGGCGATGAAACAGATAATGGTTGTGGATGTATGCGCGCAACTAAAATTAAGCAAGAGGGTTTTGCTACAATTGTCGCTGAATGGATTAACCAAACCGAAAGTTATACGCTAAAAATTACTCCTGAAATGGCAATCAATATTCTCAAGAAAATTAGCGATGAAGATGTTAATTTTATGGGATTTTCGAATATTTGGTCACGTCCGGAATGGATGATCTGTAAAACATTTGCTGTCCCTCCTCCAGCGGTTCGCCCGTCTGTGAAACACGACGCACAACAGCGAAGTGAAGATGATCTTACCCATATTATTATCAATATTATCAAGATCAATAACAAAATTAAACAATTGACTGAGAGTGGTGAACAAGATAATCAGAAAAACGTTGACGACTGGATTCAAGTTTTGCAATATTATATTGCGACTATGGTTGACAACAACATTTCAGGTGCGTCTCCGGTCACTCAGCGCTCTGGACGCGCTTTGAAATCCATAAGCGAACGTCACAAGGGCAAACAAGGCCGTGTTCGCGGCAATCTTATGGGCAAGCGTGTTGATTTTAGTGCTCGCTCTGTGATTACCCCGGACCCGGAACTCTCCATTTCTGAGCTAGGAGTTCCGATGAAAATCGCAAAAAACATCACAAAACCAGTTAAAGTTCAAAATTTCAACTACAAATATTTGAGTTATTTAGTCAAAAATGGACCACACAAGTATCCAGGAGCCAAGTTGATTGAAAAACCGAATGGCATTACGATTTCACTTGGATATATTGACCGAGACAATGTGAAAATAGAAATCGGCGATATTGTTCACCGACACATGTTAGATGGAGACGTTGTGCTTTTCAACCGACAACCGACTCTTCACCGCATGTCAATGATGGCTCACATTGTCAAAGTGATGCCGGTTGGCGACACATTCCGTATGAATGTTGCTGATACTAAACCATATAATGCTGATTTTGACGGCGATGAAATGAATATGCACATGCCTCAAAATGATGAAGCAGAATGCGAATTGAGATATTTGGCAAATGTTCCAAATCACATTATCAGTCCGGGAAACAACAAACCTATTGTTGGTATTTTCCAGGATTCAATGATCGGAAGTTTCCTTTATACGCGAGAAAATATATCATTTACTAGAAAACAAGCTATGAATTTGCTTGTAAAAACCAATTGTTTCAATGCTTGTAATCTATTTGACGACGAAAAAGATAAATATTCTAGTTTTGAAGTTCTCAGTGAAATCATACCGAAGATTAGCTTGAAATACAAAACGGATTTGTTTACAGACAATGAATCGGTTGAAACGTCAAACCGTGTTCTGGAAATCAACGACGGGAAAATAGTTCGTGGACAGCACGACAAGGGTGTGTTTGGTAGTTCAAGTAAGGGAATTATTCATCGCATTCGCAAAGACTTTGGTTCCGAAGCTTGTAAAGATTATATTGATAATCTGCAGGCAATTATTACTGAATATATGAAAACAACTGGTTTCAGTGTAGGTATTAGCGATTTGATCGCAGATGAAGAAACAAAACAAAAAATTAATAGCATTATTCAAGAAAAGAAAACTGAAGTATCAAATTTGATTGACCAAGTTCACATTGGACTATTCGAGAACAAAACTGGAAAGTCTAATTTGGAAGAATTTGAAACTCAGGTGAATAATATTCTCAATAAAGCATCGAATGATGCTGGAAAGGCGGGTATTAGATCACTTGACAAGGAAAATAGGTTTGTTTCCATCGTAACTAGTGGTTCAAAAGGCAATGAGTTAAATATTTCACAGATGATTTCGTGTTTGGGTCAACAAAATGTTGACGGTAAACGCATTCCCTATGGATACACAAACCGAACACTACCACACTTCAAGCAATTTGATGACACTCCCAAAGCTCGTGGCTTCGTTGAGTCTTCATTTATTAGTGGTTTATCTCCTGACGAACTATTCTTCCACGCAATGGGCGGAAGGGTTGGTCTGATTGATACAGCTGTTAAGACCAGCACGACAGGTTACATCCAACGCCGTCTCATTAAAGGTATGGAAGATATTCAAGTTATGTATGATAACACAATTCGCAATAATAAAAATAAAGTTATCCAGTTTTCGTACGGCGGAACAAACTGGGATACAACAATGATTGAGTCAATGCAATTTCAACTAGTTGATAATAAAACAATCGACATTTACAAAAACTATAGCTATGAATTTATGAATGAGTTCCAAGATACAAAAATAAAACAGTCTCGCAAAAATACACATCTAAAACTGATTTATGATAGCAAGGCGCTGTCTAAGTTCAAGGAACAAAAAGAAAAGCTGAAGGAGAAATGTCTCGCAGATATTAAATATTTGTTAGGAAAGAGAGATGAAATGGTCATAAATGTTTACAATAATGAAGATGAAAATAAGATATATTTACCGGTTCACTTTACCAATATGATTGAAAGAGTGAAAAACCACTTTCAGATAACAACCCACTCTTTATCAAACATTACGCCACTTGAAGCCTACAAGATTATTGAGAGAAAATATGATGTATTGAAACAAACATTCAAACCTTGTGAAAAGTTCAAGATTGCTTACACTTACTACATGAATCCTTATAATTTGATTCACAATCATAAATATCACAAAGACGCAATTGTCTTCCTTTGTGAAAGCATTATTAATATTTACAAACAATCGCTTGTCAATCCAGGCGAAATGGTTGGCATGGTAGGAGCACAGAGTATTGGTGAACCCACGACTCAGATGTCACTTCATGCCGATGAAAAAATTCGCATCATTAAGTGTTTGCGAGGTACAGAAGAATATGAAACAATGACTGTTAAGATTGGTGAGTTTTGTGACTCCATTATCCAAGACAATCCGCATCAAACATTCAACACGGGTTATCAAGATAGTGTCGAAACCATTCTCGAAGGTGACGATTATTTCGTGGTAGGTGTTGATGGTAAGGAAAAGACCGCGTGGAATCGGATCTCGCATGTCAGTAAACATCCAGTTAATGGTGAGTTGATGAAGGTGATCACGCGAAGTGGACGAACAGTTCGCACCACTACGAGTCACTCTCATCTTGTCCGTCGCAATCAAACGGTTGAACCAATCACTGGTTCTGACATGAAAGTGGGGATGCGAATCCCTGTCTGCAAGCACGTCAGAACGTCTTCGTCTTTCAAAACAGAGAAAATAAAAATTGGAGACATTGAATATCAACTAGATGCTACAATTGGCTGGTTTATTGGTGCTTATCTTGCCGAAGGAAGCATTAATTACCACACTATTGGCATTTCAAACATCTCAGAACATTACAAAAGTAAAACGTCTAATATTGCGTCAATATTTGGAAAAATCAGTAAATATACAGAAAAAGAAGGTGAATACGGAATTTCCGGAACAACTAGTTTTACACACAAAGAATTAGCAAAAATTATTCGTGAAACTTGTGGAGTTGGTTCTTACAAAAAATGTATTCCCTCGTTTGCTTTCACTGCGCCAAAGGAATTTAAGAGTGCACTCATTCAAGGCTACTTTGATGGCGATGGAAACATCCACAGCGATAAAAAACATCACCAGATTCGCGCATCAAGTCGCAGTGAACAGTTGATAAAGGATGTTATCCAATTATTGTCCGAGTTTGGTATATTCGCCACGATTCACAGTGACAGAAGAAATATGTTTAATTTGAATGTCAGTGCTAAATATGCAAGAACTTATAAAGAACACATTGATACTGTGATTCACACCGACAAACTACACAATCTTATTGGTTATGAAGAGAGAAATAGTGAACATGCACGCCCAGATGCTGTTGAAAAGATTAACGGATTGGGAAATGTTATTGCCGAGTGTGGTAAGACACTTAATCTTCCTGGACAAAGTCGTAATTATGGACGATGGGCGAAGAAGGATAGTATTGGTGTGCGAACTCTTCGGAAGTACATCGCCGAATTCCAGAAGCATCCATCAGCAAATTGTATCTCAAAACAACTCGCCATTCTTCGTCAAGCCGCAGATGCAGATGTTGTATGGGATGAAGTTGTCAGTATTGAAATATACACACCAGATCAAAATGAATACGTTTATGACTTTACTGTACCAAAAACACAAACATTCATGGTAGATAATGGTATTATTGTTCATAATACACTGAACACATTTCACTTTGCTGGTATTTCCAGCAAATCTAATGTCACTAGGGGTGTTCCTCGCATTGAAGAACTACTAACTCTAACCAAAAAGCCCAAAAATCCGTCTCTGACAATTTATTTGGACCAAGAAACAAGTATGGACGCGAACGCTTCTTATAATATTGCGTCAAAAATAGAACATACAAGACTGATTAATATTGTAAATAAAGCCGAAATATATTATGAACCACAAGAATTTGAATCGCTGATCGATGAAGATGATAAACTAATGAAGGAATATGTTGAATTTTCGGACATTATTCGCAAATGTTACGACGAAGAAGAAGAAGATGGTGAAGATGGTGATGAAGAACTAGACGAAACAAATAATTGGATCATCCGGTTAGAACTGAATGGTACACAAATGTTTGACATGAATATTACGAATGAAGATGTTCACTATATATTGAAGACAGAATGTCCATCACTTCAAGGAACTTCCAATAATATTAAGTGTTTCTACACTGATTATAATGACAGCGATAAGATTGTTTTCAGAATCCGTGTTAATATTGACAGCAAAAGAGGATCAAAGAATAAAGACGTATTTACTGAAGAAGATTACATTCATTATGTAAAAACGTATATGGACAAAATTTTGAATGAGCTTGTAATTCGCGGAACTAAAAACATTGAAAAGGTCAATCTCAGAAAAATTAACAACTATAAAATAATGAATCATGAAACAGGAGACTTTGACAAGAAAGAAATGTACGTTCTTGATACGATTGGAACAAATCTTAGCGATATTTTGAAACTAGATTACATTGACAAGAACAAAACATTCTCAAACGATATCATTGAAATGAAAAATATACTAGGGATTGAAGCGGCACGCAGGTGTTTGTTCAACGAAATTTTAGAAGTTATGGAATTTGATAGCACATATATTAATCATCACCATATTCACCTACTATGTGATAGAATGACGTGTAATCACAAAATGGTCAGTATATTTCGCCACGGAATCAATAAAGATGATATTGGTCCAATCGCTAAAGCTTCATTTGAAGAGACGACCGAGATGTTCTTGCAAGCAGCGCGTCATGGCGAATTGGATAATATGCGAGGTGTTTCCGCAAATGTAATGTGTGGACAAGAAGGATATTACGGAACATCATCATTCCAAATTCACATCGATAATGATCTCCTCAAGAAAAATAATGAAGAACTTGGTTTGCTAATCGAAGATGTTGATAATAACGAACTATATGCGGATGAACTAATGGAACCTGAAGAAGTTATGAATTTGGAAGAAGAGAAAAATATCAAGAACAATGACAAATGTTCACTTGAAAATCTCAAGACAGCATCTACACTATCATCAACATCAAAAAACAAAATAATTGACAATGGCTACAACTTAGATATATAATATAAAGACCCTCTCCCTTGAATACATGTAAATATATTAGAATGCTTAATTTTGACATAAACTATTTTTTATGATAAACCCATTACATTTATCATAAAAATTACGCAAATATTTAAAGAATTGTACTATTAGAATGAACTAAATAAATAAGAATAGAAATCTTCATGTGCCTTGTCTATCAAAGGTTTAGAAATTTGTTCACCCAATTCATCCAAGTCAAACCGCAATTTCTTCGCATGCGTGGTAAGATAAAAATCATTTGTTCTGGAAGAGTAATATACTAAATAATAAAATCGGTTTTCATTATTTTTTTTGAAGTTGGTCATCTTTACCTGTCCTTTACTTTCGTAGTAAATAACAATTGGAATATTTTTCATATAAGCATATAACAATAGATCTACATTTGTCAAAATATAACCTTCATTTTTTATGATTGTTTCGATTGATGTATTTTTGAGATCAATGAAACCCTTACCCTCGTTTTTCCATTTTTTTTCCAGCATTTTCAAACATTGTTTTTTCATATCACTCTTACCAGTAACTTTGCAGTTAAATATCACGTCTTCATAATATTTTATCAATGTAGTTTTTATTGAATCAATAGTTACACTTTGAAATCTATTAAAATTATGCATTTTCAAAATGAAAATCAAAAGGTTAAAGTTACACTTGTTCATTTTCTTGTTAAACGTTAACCACTTGCTTCTTGGGGGGAACTTACCTCCCCTCCAATATTGCGTTGTATATTTATATGCTACACATTCGCTGTGATAGAAAGACTTGTATATTTCTATATTTTTTTCACTTTGTTCTCTATCTAGCGAACCCGCATTATATTCAGGATTTTCATCATCAACTTCGCTTCCGTCTACAACACCTTTTATATTTTTAACCTTCAACTTTAGTTTTTTTACCTTTTTAGGAAAATTTATAATGACGTCGCTTTCTGGCATCTTATTCAGTGTATATTCTTGAAGAATATCTCCTGAGTGGACTTCAGATGTTTCAGATGGAGCGTGTCCCTCAACAACATCATTCATTTTCATTTCTTGGACACCTTTATCCATTTCAGCTTCGTCCAAAGCGTTATTATTTATTTGTTCTACTATACTTTCATCTCTAATAGATGAAGCTTTGTTATACATTTCAGTAATTTTATTCAAACTTCTCTGTTGCCGAAATTCTTCTGATTTTGTACTAAGCTCACTTGCGTCAAAAGTCGGAAGTATTCCACTATCGTCTTCTGTTGTTTTATCAAGTTGTTTTTCTTCAGCTTCAGTTTCAGATTCTTCTTCACTAACTTCTTCTTCTTCTTCTTCACTAACTTCTTCTTCTTCTTCGCCGACTACTTTCTCTTCTGGTTCTTCTACTTCTTCGCCAACTACTTTCTCTTCTAGTTCTTCTTCTTCTTTCTCTTCAAATTCTTTTTCGCCAACTGATTTCCCTTTGCCGTCATATTCAAATTCTTGTGATTCAATGTAATTGATAAGGTCTTGTGGTTTTAGGTCTTCAAATGTGCCTTGTAAAACGTATTTGCTCCTTTTTTCACCAACCTTCTCAAAATATTTCAATAAAAACTTTTCTAATAATATTATTTCGGTTTTTGATATCGTATAAGATACTGAAATATTAAATACATTTAGAAGCGAATCTAGGACATTATACTTCACAATTTCATTTTTTAATAAATCAAACGTAAGAGACGATACATATTTTTCTTCATTATCTTCTTTCGTATATAGGTTTCTTTTGGGTATCAACATTTTTATCTTTTCGTCATCTACACTACAGTGACTGCGATTTTCTTCATCCGATACATGACAAAGGTTGATGTTGTTCAATGTTAAAAACATTTCATCATCATTGTATACAAATGTGAAGTTTTCAGAAGTTATTTCATCAATAATAATTTGCAATTGTGGATATGCTTCTTCAAAGTTTTCATTTTTCAATATTTCACGTATTTTCATTTTTTGCTTCAAATCTTTTGATAACAAATGTTTGATGGTGTTCACATATGTGTTATACAATTCCGTTTCAACTATAAGCGATTTTGTTAACTTCTCGCGTTCACTATCCACTTTACCATGCTGAGTCAATGTTTTATCTACATCAAAATGAGAATATTCATCGTATTCTTTAATGTTATCTTGCACGTCTTTTATTTCTCTTGGAGGGTCTATTTTGACAAACTGGTTACTTGAAGTCAATAATCCGACAACCAACGAATTTTCTATGATTTTCAAAACAGGTTCGCACTTTACTTGTTTATCAGAATCATTATAAAAATCCAAAAGAAACTTTTTGGTACTTTCATAATCTCGCCAATAACTATCATCAATAAAGACAAACTCGTAATTATCATCGCGAGGAGACGGAGCAATCGGTACATAATACTGCTCGCTGTCATTTGACTTGTCAGATACCAGAATTGCGACTACTTTGTTGTCAAAATTTAAAATCTGTTTGTGAATATTATACTTGTCTTTTATTACATTGTTATCTATGACATTTTTAAATGAAATATTGTCTTCATATTCATATTGGTGTTTCTTATTTTGTTGAGTCAATGAACATTTATCAGAAATATTCAACATGATTGATTCTAATATGATCCATGTGTAGCTACCGAGGTCTTGCTTGATTTTTTCACGAGTCAATATGCCATCATGTTGTCGGTGTTTATCCAACATCTCTTTCGGCATGACAACTGGTTCGAACATGTCGTGTTTTTGATAAATGAAGATAGTATCGTTTGCTTCGCTATATCTGAAATTAGAGTGCGACGATGACGGGCACACAATGCTAACATTTTGGGTAATATCATCTTCATTATTTCTAAGAATAATCAAGTTTATATGAGAATTCTTCTTGTCTGAAAACAATATACCGGACGAAACAATATCCCATAAATAAAAATAATCTATGTATTCATTATCATCTTCCAAGTATGTCATAAAGTGTTCATAACCATTTATCAATTTGGACAGTTCTTCCCTCAGCCCTTTTTTTTTATATTTCGCATAAATTTTGAGTTTACGATACTTTTTGTCGTCTTTTGGGACACTTTTTTTGTCATAAAAAATCAATGGTATACTGCCATTATGAAAATTCAAAATATTATCAAGTGTAACTTTTTCTTTGATGACATTTATGACAAAGCCGATAGGGTCTTTCGTCGTAGGGTCCATTATGTATGCCAGTGCAATGAGAAATGATTTTTTATCATTATTTTCAATTCCAGCTCTGTATAATCTGCGCCCGGTTTCATTTGACTGGTGACTCAATCCCAAAAATTCTTCAATTGGTAATGGTAGATTACCAAATCTATTCTTTGGTAATGGAAATTTAGTCCCATCTAATTGATAGTGAACAACTCGTTTCTTTTGTTGTTTATTGTTTTTCTTGAGAAACTTGATAACCTCTTCTTGATCATCAATATTTTCGTCTTCAATCATTTTCATTTGTTCTTCTGCCTGCTTGATGATTTCCGCTTGCTTTGCCCCATCTTTTAGACCGAAACAACATGGGAGAAAGTATCCGTGTTTATTTTTCTTACTCTGAATAAATCCAGGTGTTGTGTATTTGTCAGTAACTTTGTAAATATATTTGCCATCATCCAAGTCAACTTCCTTTGCTCCTTCGGGAATCAAATGTTTTGGATCAACGTCTTCTTCTCTTACCGGCGCCATCTCTTTGAAATTCCAATATTTAGGACACATGTAGTAAAAACTTTCCTTTTTAGGATTTGTACCATATTTGATAATTTTATCATATGAACCGGGATATTTTTCGTCTATTTCTGCCTTCTCTTCTTGTGTAATAATGATTGGTTGTCTCTTGATACCTAACTGCGAAGGACACATGCGACTATATGATGTGTATTGTCCTTTGTTACCCTCTGATTTGAATAACAAGGGTTGGTATTTTGTCATTCGTTTTGATAGTTTACTACTGTGTTTCAATTTTACCTTTTCGCCACCACCAAACTGACTCCCATAACTATTGTTGTTACTTTCAGACTCGTCTTCGCTATCTTCATTCCCACTTTGTTCTTTATTCTCATTTGGTTTATTTTCAACTTCTACTTCTTCTTCCGCCTCCGGTTTAGTTGGTTGCGGTGGTTCTTCTTCTTCTTCTTCTTCTTCTTCTTCTTCTGATCCTTCGTAAGCAGAACGCGATTCAAGCGAATCGTTATCTGACAAAGCATTTTCATTTTCTTCTGCTGCCGCCTCCGGTTTAGTTGGTTGTGGTGGTGGTTCTTCTTCTTCTTCTTCTTCTTCTTCTTCTTCTTCTTCTTCTGCTTCTGATCCTTCGTAAGCAGAACGCGATTCAAGCGAATCGTTATCTGACAAAGCATTTTCATTTTCTTCTGCTGCCTCCACCGGTTTACTTGGTGGTGGTTCTTCTTCTTCTTCTTCTGCTTCTGCGTCCCCCCTGCTTGTTTGCGATGGTTCCTCTTGTTCTTCTTCGTTATCATATCCATCATCGCCTCTCAAAAAATCATCAAACATTTTGTTTATCCTCGCATTGTTTGCATTTGGCTCATTATTACTTTCAGAAAATACTTCCTCTTCATAATTATCATTTACAACAATTATGTCGTCTACATTTGCGGGTTCTATGCCAAAATGCGCATCAATTATCTCAGAATCTAAAGTGTTCGATTGAATTAAAAATAAGTTTTGTAAAAATAACAATATAGAGTGAATATATTGAAAGTGATTTACAAGTTTTACATCAAAGACAATATTTCTTTCGTCTTTGAACTCAATTTCAAATCCTGGGTTGTGTAAGAAATTTTTGAATATTTTTTTCACACCGTCCTCCTTCATATGGTCTGATACGCTAATACTGCTAAGGAACCTTTTGAAGTACTCGTGGGACTCTTCTTTGTTTCCACCAAAAAACATATCCGCACACTGCTCTCTGATGTAATCGGGGTCCATATTGATCTTAAGCATCTTTGTAATGGTCGCGTCAATATCACTCATTTTATCGTAGTTGGATACACGTTTGTAGTTTAATATACTCGCCCCAGAAACCTTTGTAAAAATACCAGGAAAATGCTTTGTATCTAGTTTATTTCTTCTTTGTTTGAGATGCGCCGAGTATTGTATTTCAATAATTTCAATATTCTCATCTTGTATATCATCAAATTCCTGGTATACCAAAGAAGTCGGATCAAAATACTTGATAAATAATGAAAGTATTTTGTTTAATAGATTAGCCGCGTAATTCGTAACACCGACCATGTCTCCAATTTCATAGTCTATATTCTCAAAACTACAGTATATTTCTCCTTGACCATTTACATGAAATATAGTTGTTCTCTTTTTGTTGTCTATTAAAATCAAAGAGACCGATTTTTCCTTTTTTATTTTTTCCTTGTATTTTTTGATATCTTTCAATGAAAAGAGTGGTAATTTATTGCCATATTTGTCTTTTTCCGGGCAATATAGGCGATAAATATTTTCCAATGATTTACCAGGATTGAACTTTGCGAACGGCATTGATTTATTACACTGAAGTTTTTTGAAAAGTATCTCTAGTGGAAAAATAATTTCATTTTTTGGTTTGTAATTGAACTCTATCTTTGTTATTTTAGTTTTATCTGATATATCGTATTTTTCTTGAAGAGAATATTTTTCATAAAAAATAAAATGTGCGTCTATCAAGTTATTGTAATTCTCATATTTTTCAACAAGACTTTCATTATAAGATTCAATTTTGTCATTACTGAAAATGTTTTTTGAGTGTAGTGATTTATAGTATATTTTCATCGTATCTTCCATTGATATCATGTCATTATTTTGAATATACTTGAAATATTCTGAAACATGAAGGCAGTATATTGTATTTTCCTCTATTGCACCGAGTTCAAACAAAAGGTCCGCATTCTTTTCACTTGCGTCTGTATACGAGTAGTTCAACGAATTTTCAAGTGGATTGACAATGTATACATGTTTGTAGACGTGATAGTCTAAACCAAGAGGAATGTTGATAGAGACGTTCATAGACTCTCCTAACTTTTCGTTGATATATTCAATTGAGTATTCGTTTTGAACATCATAGTCAATCCCTTCAAGATTGAGATTTTTTAATATTGACACAAAAGTATTGTAAGAAACATATCCATCTTGACTTTTATTATTGTTCAATAGCCGGCGAACATCTATTGTCAAATTTTGTTTTACAAAAAAATAATAGTTTTCAATATTGGTGTCACTTAATGTAGAAACAAGTTTAAATTTTACGTTTTCAATGACGTCGTCTTTATAAATATTCACTTGGTGCCTTTCAGATGGAATACTTTGCTGAAGCTCTTCATCGTCGGCACCCCCACCTTCTTTTGAATAATGAATCACCTTTGAAACCTGATTTTCGCTATTGAGTAAATATAGTTTAAAGGGTTCGTAATTCATTTATATATACAACATAAGATTTATTATGAAGAAACCTTTAAATATTATCGTCTGCTGTGACAATAAGATGGGCATTGGAAAAAATAACAAATTACCTTGGAACATCTCAAGCGAGATGAAATTATTCAAAGAAAAGACAATTGGGAGTGGAAATAATTGCGTCATCATGGGGAAAAACACTCATTTAAGTATTCCTAAAAAATACCGCCCACTTTCTAGGCGACATAACTGTATTGTTTCAACTTCCTATCACTCGCCACGAGAAGAGTCTACTCTTCCTAATTGTACAATTATAAGAAACCTGAATGAAGAATTATTGTCATTTTTAAACGAGACCGATTATGAGAATTATTGGATCATCGGTGGTTCAAGTATATACTACGAAATAATGAGTTATTATTTGCACCTAGTAAATGAAATTCATATATCAATACTAGATAATGATTACGAGTGCAACAAATATTTTCCGATTATCAATGAAACCCAATTCATTTTGAAAGAGAAAAGACAAAATGAAAAAGACAAGTACACACATTATGTTTACAGAAATAATATGTTATGATTCATCTTATTTGTGATCAAAATAAGGATTATCTTTTATTTTCATACCACAATAGTTTGTCTTATTTTTCTTGTAATCAACTGGTCTATAAATACCAATCTTTTCAGACTCTTGTAATATGAATTTAAAATTGTCCCAAAACTCTTGCGTATGTCCAATTGACTTTGTGGCCAGATGTGACAACTCATGTAGCGCTACAAACATCAAAGTATTTTCCCCTATCAGATTGTCAACATCTTGTTTGTCTTCACCTAAGCAAAACGCAATTTTTTCACCCTTGTTTTCACTATAGGCGGTATATTCACTGGTTGGCAATATTTCCTTTATTTTACGAGGATTATAATTCTTGTACAACAAGGAAACATTCTCCTTTTCAGGATATTTTTCATGTAAATGATTTATCAACATAGTCATATTTTGTGTTGTAGATGCTAGCAAGTTGGTGGCTTTCTTCAGATTCTTCCGCTCTCGTACACAGTACTTTTTCCCATCGACGTCCGATACTTCACAAGTTAACTGAAACATATCGCTGTCATAATAAATTTTTATTGAAATAAAAATTGTCATAAAGACAAGCACATAACAAACCAACTCTTCATTCATTACTATTTAAATAGAAATTAAAAAATACACATTTAAATAGAAACCACTACACTATCACTACATTTTGTTAAAAATACTTACTCAAGCATACCACCAATTTCTAACGCCTTTCTGGAAGTATCTGCCTCAATCGTAGACTCATTCCACGGACCAGTATTAACTTTTTGAATCACCGGTTCTGAACGAATTTGGAGGTTCGCGTTTCTGAGAGAAGAACCTACAGTGTTCGTGCCAAAATTGTGTCCAGCACTTAAGAACGAAACATTCTCTAACCCTTTGGTCGGAGCAATGTTTGTCCACTCAGAGTCCGACGGAAGCAACTCTTTTGGATTCATTACTGGTTCGTTATTGCACGAACTAACCTTCGGCTTGGTATTGCCCATTCCAGACACGCTCAGGTAGTCATTTGTCTCCGGAGCGCTGGCGCCTACAACACCTACTTTTTCAGAGTCCATTTTGCCGGCTGCCGTCCCATTACCAACATTCTCTAGTTCCATAGGTGACAAATTTCTCATTCCAAGACTCGTTACATTTTTATCTTTGTTGTATTTCATGAAAAAGACAATGAGAGCAATTGATCCTACAATAACCATTACGTTAAAAATTCTATCCTTGTTTTTGCCGAAAAGTTTTTTGAAGTTCATTATATAAAATGTAATATAAAATATTTTTAACAATATCCATTAATTAAAAGAAGTCTAGTCGTCAGAAATTTCACTTTCGGAGTCTGATGATAAATATTCATCTTCACTTTCATTAAAAATATCTTCGTAATCTAGAATTTCCATGTCTATATTTTTACTCACACATATGTTTTCAATTTCTCTTATCTTGTTTTCTTTTATTTTACCTAAAATATACTTGTAGATTATCATGTAATCTTCTACATTTACTTTCATTTCTGATTTCGCTAGATTTGATGTGTCAAAGTCTACTTCTTTCAACTCGGAAAAATCATCTTCGTTTTCAATTTGGTATTCTTCTCCGACTGGTTCTTCTACTGGTTCTTCTACTGGTTCTGCTACTGGTTCTGCTACTGGTTCTTCTACTGGCGACTCTTCATCATGTTTCGCGTCTTGTAGGCGAAAATCCTTTAAAGCGACTATGCAATTCATTTTATTGTCATCCACATTTAAAACAATAGAATCAAAAGAGAATGTTGGAAATACAGCAACATTGGGTTGTTCACTCGAAACGCCCTTGAGTCTGTTAAGAATCTCAGAAGATACCGATATCTTCAAATCAATACAATTTTCAACGACATTTGGATATAAAAAATTCTTAAACAAATCATCCATTGCTGAACTAGTAAATTTTTCTTCAAACCACTCATCGTGACTTTCTAAAAAAGTGCGTTTTACTTGATCAAAAATACCCGACAAATGCCTCAATTCATCTTTTGACGGTATTGTGAGCATTTGTTCTTCTGCGTCATCGCTACTATTTATAGTGTACAAATAATCACATTCGTGTATAAGATTTTCACCATTTTCTGTGAACAATTTGAATGTATATAAGTTCGTATTTACTTCGTCTATTTTTGGCGCCTCAATTGTTATTTGTTCTACAGATACCATTTCTCTCTTTACCTTAAATATTTGTTAAAAATACTCGGTTTTAACTAAATTCAATAAAAAATATTATATCGCAAACTCGTCGGATGAACTATATACTCGTCTGCGTAAAAGTAAATGACTTAGTAGGATACCCACTAACCTACCCGCACGCATAATTTAAACATAATATCATTATAGACTTTTTTAAAATATTATGTTTAAATAATGACATCTAGAAGTATCCTAAAATCAAAAATACAAACATTAATTGAAATTAAAAATGACTATGATAGTGCTCTTAAAAATGTAGAAATATTAAGAAACAAGAAAACTGAAATAGAAGAAGAAGTTAATCATCTGTTACAAAGCTTAAACATGCAAGGAAAAACCGTTATTGTTAACAATCAGAAGATAATTCAGAAACAAGTTTCTATAACACAAAGCTTGACGTTCAAGTATATTGAAAATGTTTTAGAACAATACAATAAAGAACGTGTTGAGGGTAATAAAAATATTGTCAACACAAAAGAATTACTTAAATTTATCAAAAACAAGAGACCAAAATATACCAAAACAGAACTTAAAATTGATTAAGTGTATATAAATTTATTAAAATGAAATGAATATATATACAAACATCATATGAGCAATCTTGATAGCTTTAAAAGTCATATTGCATTTGATTCTACTTATAATTGGCGCGGCGTAAACACGATAGATCAAGTTCTAGTAGACTATGATGAAACCGTTGATACTTGTTTATGCAAACACTCCTTTTATGGAGGTAAACCTAATTTCAAAATTCTTCACAGTAATCCCAAACAACTCTCTAAACAAAATAAAACTCGCGGTCGTTCAAGGGTAGCTATACAAAAATCCAAACTATCAAAAAGTTCAAAAAATAAAACTAACAAAAGAATGAATTAAAACATCTTCTCATTATCTTTGTTTTTCTCGCCACGCGTTCTTGTTGAATGGTGCAATAATATATTTGTCTTGAAGTTTTGTAATATCATTTCCTTCACCAGATAACGCAGGAGTATGATTGATTGAATGGGTATAGTCAATATCTTTTTTCTTAGCTTTTGGTTTTACACCATAACAGTTTACACCAAATTTGATGTGTTTGTTTTTAAAGTATCCACCATTTATTCCAGGACGCCCACAATCGTTTTCATGACCCGGAATCTGTTTCAACTCGTTGTATAGAGATTTCTGTGTAGGAAATAGCGCTAAATTGTCTTTAGACCAACCATACGAGCACCAATTTGCACCCTTCTTGTATGAATTTTCGATCTCATCGTAATTTGCCAATCTAGAATTATATTTTTCACACATATCCCGAGCCTCATCATAAGTGAAATCATTATTTGCTATATGAAATACTTCTTTACCATCGTCGTCTTCATTTTTACATTTTCGATCTTCCTCTGTTTTATCAGAAGAATCCTTTTTTTTATCAGAAGAATCTTTGTTAGTATCGGCATTGACTGTAAGCTCAGATATCTTCGCATTGAATAAGTTCTCCATTTTTGCCTGAAAATCAAGATTATCATCGCTATTATTTTTAATATTAATGTACACAACATAGATCAAAACAAACCATAGGATTACCTCAATTAGTAAAACAATATAGCTAGCGCTTTTATTGGCTGTATCTACATTATTCAAAACTATAAAAATAGCAACATAAACACCCACTACTAGGATTATCAACATAACAAAAGAGACCTTCGTATCGCCAAATGGACTTGAAATGATTGAATCGTTCACTTTTGGTAAATATAGTTGTTCGTCTACCTCAATATTCATTATATATACATATATTTATTATTTTAACCTATAAATCAAGCAATAGTTTTTGTTTCCAACTACTTTATTTGACGGAATCTCTTTTATCATGGCATCATTATAATCATACCATTTCCCATTATCGTTTTTGATAACGCACGTATAATGTCCGCCGTAAATATTGCCTGAATGGTTGATTACACCGAATATTTCATATTCTTTAGATAGTGACAGTTTATTTTTATCAAATGAATATTTTCCCAACGATAACAGACCATTTATATCATAATGGATGACTCTTTGATTTTTTCTCAAGTTCATATTCCATCTCTTCAATTGTATAATCAAATATTTAGAACTTTGAAACAAATGTGTCTTTTTGATAACATCCTTATATCTTTCTTCCTTATCATCGTAGTATTGATTATTATTTTCTTCATTTAACTCTTCGGGTTGGAAAATTTCATCCAAACATTCGCTAATACTCAACTTATTCAAGGGAATATCTATTGAATAAGAGTTTTCATATTTCGTTGCAATAATTTCATTAGTTTTCTTATCTACATATTGCACTTTTAAGTATACAGTAAACAAGTGATCAACGTAAGAATAATCTTTGTGGGCATTCTTGAAAAAAGAATTGAAATCTTTATAATTTTTTCTCAGAAAGATTTGTTCATTAGCCAATAGAAATTTTAGCAACTTTTTGTCATCTTTTTGCGTCTTCAATGAATCGTGAAAAATGTTCAAAATGAAAAACAAAAATTCGTTTGCATCGTTTTGCTCGGCCCCCGCAAACGAATCCCATTGTTTTTTCTCCGAAACGTATTCTATTGTTTTCTTAAACCGATTTGGTGAAATAATGACATTCTTTTTCCACATAAGTTTTCTCAAATCATTCCATTCTTTCATCAGATGCGAATCTAAATTGTTTATAGTTTCATTTTCGGTCAAGTGAGAATCAATATATTCATTTAATTCGTGAAATTGTCCTATAATCTGCATAGCACTATTAAAATAACAACTATTTCCCAAGTTCAACAATCCGGTCAGTCCCTTTCCGGATTTTTGGTTATTTTCAGTCATGAAATATACGATATCATAAAATGATGATTATTATTTAAATATATATTATAATTATATCAATTATGACACATATTAACAACTCAAATAATCAACAATACATGAACAGTATTTTACAAAGCCATTTCAATAACATAAATGTATTAGCAAACACAATACAAAGTAGTCAGGAAATAATAACCCAAATGCAACATGAAAATACTATGAATAATACTCGGGCTAATAATATTAGAGACACTATATTTAACAGCATTTTCAGCGACGATATAAATATAACATCAGCGCCAAGACCGCGACGTAATAGTAATTTGAACAATGATGACATTAATAGTAATACCACAAACACACAAGAAGACAATGATAATTTGACATATTATTTTACATTTGACACATTGAATATGTCTTCATTGAATAATACTAATTTGTATACTTCCAGCATTTCATTTGAGACTATTTTAATCACAGATGATAATAAGAACATTATCAACGATGTGTCAAATAACGTGGATGTTAACAATTCGCAAAATACAGACCAATGTCATCTTTATGAAATCAGTCATTTTGATCTGATACAACATCCATTAAACGATGTGTGTCCAATCACAAGGGAGCGATTCGATTCAACATCTGAACATATTTTGATGATAAAAAAATGTAAACATATATTCAATAAAAGCGCACTCAATATATGGTTAGAACAGAACAATACTTGCCCTTGTTGCAGAGGGCGGATTAGATAACAATATGTAGTTGGGAATAATATGAAATATCCGTAAATATTTTACATTGTTCAATAAACATTTAGTTATCTTTTTCATTTTTTCAAAAATCGGAAAAATTGGAAACTTTACTTCTCTCATTTTTACTTTCTAGACACTTTTTAGTGGATTCATCGCTTTCGCATAAATACAGTGGTTTAATTGGCTCATAATACATCCTAAACAATGAAAAAAATATTTTGAACATATTACTATTTGACTGTATAATTGTAAAATCTAATTTCTTGATGATAATCTCCGTATACGGATGGAATGTTGACGCAAAATCTTTGATTAGTCCAATATTCGCGGGTATTTCAAAATGACTAATCACAAAAACAAAAGAAACATGATGTATTTCTGTTTTATGGAATGTTTCTAAAACTTCCTTCACCATTTCTATTGTCTTGAACATTCTTAATTTTGTTATTGGGATTCCAGTATATACAAATTTAAAAACAACGCGTTGTTTAACAATTTCTGTCTCCAATTTGAACAAATTTTCTATTTCCGTCATAGGTATACATGAAACGCATTTTAAAGTTTAAATTGTTTTTTTGGTTATTTTTGTCTTATTCAATCTACAATCACTCGTTCATATAATTATGAACAAGCGATTTCCCATTTATGTTAAAAACATCTCCACATATCTTTGAATCCATGTATATTTCACGTAGCAGTTCATTTGGCGCATCGCTTCCATACCTTATCAAATTCTGCGTCTTGAGATAATTTTTTACGGTTCTCAGTTCTGACCGTTGCATATCCACCTTTTTGTCGTTGATTGTTCTGCGCATTTCATTACTTTTGATAAAAACCCCAACCTTCTTTTGCGTATGATTTCTCCCTAGGGCGAATTTTTTTTCTACTTCTACCTCAACTTTTCTTCGCGATTTTGGAAGTTCTTTGCGCATTGTTTTGTTTTTCAAAAACTGTCTGTAAGTTGGTTTAATACCATTTTTCAAATTACCATAATCGGGAGGAACTTTATTTATATGATTATCGCGAGGTTCTAACATGGTTCGCCCGTAATCACGATTTGTTTCAGGTGTTTGAATTTTTGGTTTTTGTTTTGAGTGTTGCGAAAAGTTTGTTGTTAGTGAACGCATCGATGTATTTGGTACTTGATATGATGATAAAGATGGTTTCGCATTTGCTTCTAAATTCCGTTTTTTACGCGACTTTTCTTTTTTGTATTTCTTGAGTTTCTCTAGCAAAAGTTCTTTAACGGTCAAAGGTCTTAATTTTGATATGTCTCCCTGACTTATTCGCGCATGAGAACTACCACTTTGTTTCTTGTTAGATTTATTATATTGTAAGAATTTTTCTCCAATATTAATCTTTTTAGATTGTCCACCACCTTCCATAATATTTAGTATCATATTTTTGTTTCATTTTTTATCCTTATTTAAAAAAATTGATTTAACATCTCATCGTTGTTGTTAATCATACAAAACAGAATGAGTTGTATCAAACGCCAAGAAGTTGAGTTTGACCAAGAAGATTCGTGGGAGGTTCTTAAAAGTTATTTCGACAACAAACATCTTCATCAGTTAGTGAAACATCAAATTGATTCTTACAATGATTTTGTCAACAATCAAATGAAAAAAACGATTGAAATGTTCAATCCTTTACTCATTCGTTCTCCTCATGATTATATCAAAGAACACAAAAATTACAGACTACAAATTGTTATTACTTTTGAAAACATGTCTTTGTATCGTCCAGAAATTCATGAAAATAATGGTGCGACAAAATTAATGTTTCCAAATGATGCTCGCTTGAGGAACTTCACTTATAATTCAAACATGACTCTTGATCTCAATATTAAATATATTATCCGAAATGGAGAAAAGCTAGAAAATGAAGAAATAAAACATGTAAAATTGGCGAAAATTCAATTCGGTAAAATACCAATCATGCTGAAATCATCTATTTGCATATTGAATCAATATAACTTTCTTGACAACCAAAAAACATCCGAATGTAAATCAGACCCTGGGGGGTATTTTATTATCAATGGGTCCGAAAAGACGTGCTTGGGGCAAGAAAAAGCCGCCGATAATAAAATATATGTTTTCAAGAACAAGGAAAATAGCAAATGGACTCATAGCGCCGAACTTCGTTGTGTACCCAGTTGGAAAGTTATTTCACCTAAGCAGGTTTATATGATGATTTCCTCGAAGCCTCAAAAATTCAGCTTCCCGATTCACGTTCAAATACCAAAACTAAAAAAACCAATCCCATTGTTCGTACTGTTTCGCGCATTTGGTGTCATCTCCGACAAGCAAATATCTAAATACATCCTTCTTGATATAGAAAAGCCTGAAAATAGAGATTTATTAAAGTTTTTGAAGGGTTCTATTGAGGATAGTGAAAAATATAAAACACAAGAAGATTCTATTCAATATATGAAAAACTGTGTTTTGTATACTCCTATAAATATGACAGACGAAGAAGGTGAAGCCAAAAAAACATCTTTCACAAATGATATATTGAATAATGATGTTTTCCCGAATTGTGAAACAAAAAGAGAAAAAATATTCATGCTTGGTATGATAGCACACAAACTAATTAGTTGTCGTCTTGGACATATTCAACCAGATGATCGCGATTCTTATGAAAACAAACGCGTTGAGATGACCGGATGCTCTCTTAATAATTTATTCCGAAACTATTTCAATAAAGTTGTAAAGGACATTCGCAAATTAGTCGTACGCGAAATAAACAATGGTTCGTGGAAGTCTAGTGAAGACTACACAAATATTATCAACTTGACAAATGTATACAAGATTGTAAAGTCATCTACAATTGAAAATGGCATTAAACGCGCTTTATCTACAGGAGATTTTGGAATAAAACAAGTGAATTCAAATAAAGTAGGGGTGGCGCAAGTTTTAAATCGTTTGACGTATGCTTCAACCCTAAGTCATCTTCGTCGGGTCAATACACCAATTGACAAGAGCGGTAAATTAATTGAACCGCGAAAACTTCATGGAAGTAGTTTCGGATTCTTGTGTCCAGCCGAAACACCAGAAGGTCAGTCGGTTGGAGTTGTAAAGAATTTATCGTATATGACTTGTGTAAGTAGTCATAGTGACAGCAATTGCATTTATGAGTATATTTTGGAGAAAATTGTCTCGCTCAATGACGAAAACCATGACATTGAATATTATTACGATAAAGTTAAAGTGTTGTTGAATGGTAAGTGGCTTGGTATAGCATTGGCGCCAGTTGAACTTTATAACCACGTGAAAACACTGAAATACAAAGGGATTATACATATATACACAAGTGTAGTATTTGACTATACCAACAAAATTATTTACATCAATAATGATGCGGGTAGATTGATGCGTCCCGTTTATAAAGTGAAAAATAATAAGATTCTTCTTCGTCGTGAACATATTGAACAAATTAGAAATTCTACTTTATCTTGGAATGATTTGGTTTTATCTTGCAGAGTAGACGAATCTATCATAGAGTATATTGACAATGAAGAACAAAAATACAGCATGATCTGTATGAACCCAAAACATTTGAATCTAGAAAATTATAATTACACACACAGCGAAATTCACCCGAGTACTATATTTGGGGTGTTAGCATCTTGTATTCCTTTTCCCGAACACAATCAGTCGCCGAGAAATACATACCAGTGTGCGATGGGCAAACAAGCAATTGGAATTTATGCGTCAAATTTCAATAAGCGTATGGATAAAACGGGCTATATTTTGAGCTATCCGATGAAACCATTGGTAGAGACGCGAATCATGAATATGTTAAAAATAAGCACACTTTCATCTGGAAACCAAGTAATCGTAGCAATTATGACGCACGGTGGCTTTAATCAGGAAGATAGTATCTTATTCAACAAAGGTTCGGTAGAAAGAGGATTGTTTCATGCCACGATTTATCATACAGAAAAGGACGAAGACAAGAAACTAAATGGAGAAGAAGAAATACGAACCAAACCGAACATTTTAAACACCAATAATGTCAAATTTGGAAACTATGAAAAACTCAATAGTCAAGGGTTGATGGAGGAAAATACATTAATCGAAGACAAAGACATCATTATGGGTAAAGTTACCTCGATTAAAAATAGCAAAAACGACGACAATAAAAGCATTAAATACAAAGACCACAGCAAATCTTATAAAACACATGAAGAAAGCTACATTGACAAAAACAATATAAACCGTAACGGAGATGGATACATGTTCTGCAAGGTCCGGATCCGCGCCAGACGAGTGCCAAATATTGGTGATAAGTTTTCAAGTCGTCATGGACAAAAAGGAACAATCGGGCATATTATCAACGAAGCAGATATGCCATTTACAAAAAATGGATTGAAACCCGATATCATTATCAACCCTCACGCAATTCCGTCGAGAATGACAATCGCACAACTCAAAGAGACATTATTGGGGAAGGTTTTGTTAGAACTAGGTCTTTACGGCGACGGAACTAGTTTTGGAAATCTAGATTTGGATTCGCTCTGCGAAACACTGCAAAAATGTGATTATGAATCAAAAGGAAATGAGTTATTGTATGATGGAAAAACTGGAGAACAAATAGAAACATCCGTATTTATTGGTCCGGTATTTTACCAAAGATTGAAACACATGGTTACTGACAAACAGCACAGTAGATGTATTGGACCAATGGTGAATCTGACACGACAACCCGCGGAAGGAAGGAGCCGAGACGGAGGATTGAGGTTTGGTGAAATGGAGCGCGATTGTATGATTTCACATGGAACATCGTCATTTACAAAAGAACGTATATATGATGTTTCAGACAAATATTCAGTTCATATATGCAAAAATTGTGGTTTGGTTGTTCCATATAATGAAGAAAATAACATACACAAGTGTAATATTTGTAATAACTCGTGCGACTTCGCTTGTGTCAAAATTCCATATAGTTGTAAGTTATTGTTCCAAGAACTAATTTCGATGAATGTTGTTCCAAGATTATTGACATCGTAAGAGCAATATTGTCTCACAATAATGTTAATATTTGATCGCGATTGTTATAAAGCATTAATAATATTTCTTTTTTTACTTCATTTATAGTGTCGTTTTCTTCAATATTTTGCAGATATCTTTTCATAGCTTGCATTATTTCTGGATATTTCACTTCATACTCTTTGTACCATGTGCTCAAAATAATTTCATTTGTATCATACAAGTCATCTATCTGTGCTTTCCGGTCAATGATTTGCCATTTGTTATTTTTATAAACCATTGCATATTTACCTTTTATAGAAGAAATATAAATATTCATATTTTCGGGTTTTCTTTCATTAAAATGAACCTTTTCGATCAACGTCTTTACCGAATAATTACAATCTTTGATACAAGTAACATAATCCTTTTCGGTGAGATGACTGTAATCAGTCTGTTCATAATTGAGAAGTTCAATATTCACATTATTGTTGATAATTCCATTATTTATATTTGTGATTTGTAATTTATTTGACAACTTTTCAATCTTCTCATATAAGGCATTGATTTGATTCCCTTGTTCCATTAATCTTCTATCTTTTTCATTCAACAATCTACAGAGTTCAATGATAGATTCGTCTGAATTTTGATCACATGCGTATTTTATGTGGCGGTACATTGCTTGCTTGGTTGTAAAGTTTTTCTTACAATACTTGCATGTGTTATACAATAAATTTATTGTACTTGTTTCATCGCCTGTTTGCGATTGAATAATTTGAATGTTCTTATGTTTATTTGTTTTCAAATGTTTTCTGTAATTCCCTTTTACTTTTGCGTCATAGTTACAGCATTTACAGTAATATTTACTCATATACACTTAGAATATTATATATTTAAGCAGTGACATTAATTTATTTTTAATAATATTTCAAAAAGTAACAAAAAATGTTGACTAAATGTTGACTAAATGTTGACTAAATGTTGACTTTTTGTTACTTTTGGTTACTTTTTATTTTTATTACTATAATGGTAATAAAAAATTGAATAAATTGTGTGAAAAATGTGGTTTTTGTTACTTTTTGTTACTTTTTTGTTACTTTTTTGTTACAAAAAGTAACAAATTTGTTACTTTTCAAAAAAACAATTATATTTAGCACTTTTGCTCATAATAAATTATCAAAAAAAAAGTTATATTTTCTTACCATAATTTTAAAAAGTAACAAAAAATGTTGACTCACTTGTTCTTTTTTTGAGGGGGGGAGCACCTCACTTTTTCAATTCTCAAAATATTCAAAAATATATTT
>Ga0075444_10000056_pt1 | contig 57381 bp, 55 predicted proteins | sample CoawatmetaG01DNA_FD_76836 | JGI IMG/M metagenome (GOLD analysis project Ga0075444, IMG submission 76836) | Marine microbial communities from the West Antarctic Peninsula - Coastal water metaG017-DNA | ecosystem: Environmental > Aquatic > Marine > Coastal | place: Atlantic Ocean: West Antarctic... | reverse complement strand
TGGTTACTTTTTCGTTTTTTGTACTATTTAAAATTAAAAGAAAACCGGTTTTAAATCCTAAAATAGGCGAGCCTGTCTTACAAAGTTTAAAAGAAGGGGTTCGTTTTGTATTTAAAACAAAAGCAATTTTAGGAGCACTAACTTTAGACATGTTTTCTGTTTTATTTGGAGGGGCTATAGCTTTGTTAGCTGTTTTTGCAGAAGATATCTTAAAAGTAGGTCCACAAGGCTTTGGTATTTTAGTAGCGGCGCCTTCTGTTGGTTCTTTTTTAACCATGTTGGTTACAGCTTATATTCCCATTAGTAAAAATGCAGGAAAGAAGCTCTTGGTGGCTATTTTTGGCTTTGGCGTTTGCATTATTGTTTTTGGGCTCTCTTCCTTTTTCTGGGTTTCTGTTATTGCCTTATTCTTTAGCGGGGTTACAGATGGGGTTTCTATGGTAATTAGACAAACAATCTTGCAATTAAAAACACCAGATCACATGCGCGGCAGGGTTTCTTCCGTAAACTCAATGTTTGTTGGTTCTTCTAATGAGCTAGGTGCTTTTGAAAGCGGAGTAACCGCTAAATTAATGGGAACAGTTACTGCCGTTGTTTTTGGCGGAACAATGACTTTACTTACCGTTGTTGCTACTGGAATAGCAAATCCTACTTTAAGAAAACTAGATTTAACTAAAGATTTAGAAGCACACGAAAAAGAGTAATTTTCTATTCAAAAGAAGTAGCCTGTTGTAATTCTTTTAATAGCGCTTTTTTGTTTTTTTCTAAGGTCTCCTTATCCCAAGAAAAACAGGTTGAAAACTCATTTAAAACGAGATTTTTATAAAGATTAACACTGTCTATATCAAAATAGATTCTTCCTGTTCTTCGCATAAAAAAATCTATTGGAGAACAAGCCATTTCGTATTGAATAGTATACCAAACCTCCGCTTTTATCATTCTTTCTTGCGAATTTTCGTCTGTTAATTCATCAAACTTTTTTAAAATAATGTTGGTTTGCTTACCATAATTATAGACTAAATACTGCGCATCTTTTTTATTAAACTGCTTTTCAGCGATATTCTTGTATATAATGTATGTATAACTGTTTACCTCGCTAAAATTAGCAAATGCACCCCCAGAAAGTATAATTTCTTCTGTTTGTATTTCTTTAAATTTTTTAAAGAACCTACGATTGTATTTTTTTGTAACCAAATCTACAATTCGTTCTGCCATTTTACGATAACCAGTTAATTTACCTCCTGCAATAGAAATTAATTCTGAATCAGAAACAAATATTTCATCCTTTCTTGATAACTCAGAAGCAGAGGCTCCCTCTTCATGAATTAAAGGGCGCAACCCGGCCCAAGAAGACTTTACATCATCTAATGAAATAGTAATGTCAGGAAACATATTATTTACTGCAGAGATAAGATATGTAGCATCTACTAAACTTGTTTTTATATTGTTTTTATCTGCTTGATAATTTGTGTCTGTTGTGCCAAAATACGTAACTTTTCCTCGAGGAATTGCAAACATCATTCGCCCATCTGGCACATCAAAATATACAGACTGTTTTATCGGCAATTTATCATGCTCCACCACTAAATGAACTCCTTTAGTTAACCGTAGCTTCTTGCCTGTTGTAGAATTATTTTTTTGACGCAAAGCATCTACCCAAGGCCCCGTTGCGTTCACAACATATTTTGCTTTAATATTAAATTCGGAATCAGTAAAAACATCTTTTACGGTTGCTCCAACAATACGATTTTTTGTGTGTAAAAACCCTAAAACCTCTGCATAATTAATTGTTTTCAAGTTATAATTTAATGCTGTTTTTATAATCTCTAATGTTAAACGAGCATCATCTGTTCTATATTCAGCATAGTAACCAGCCCCTTTTAAAATACTTTTAGGAAGAAGTGGCTCTTTCTCTAAAGCCTCTTCTTTGTCTAACATCTTACGCTTATCGTCACCTTCTACGTCAGCCAATACATCGTAAACCTTTAAGCCAAATGATGTTAACCAAGAACCATAGGTTCCGCCATCAATTAAAGGTAAAATCATTTTTTCTGGAATTACTAAATGTGGTGCTAATTTATGCACAATTGCGCGCTCTGTTCCTACTTCTTTTACTAGCCAAAAATCTAACTGTTTTAGATATCTTAAGCCTCCATGAATTAGCTTTGTTGATTTACTACTAGTTCCTGAAGCAAAGTCGTTTTTTTCTACTAAAGCAACTTTCATACCCCTTGAGGCCGCATCTAAAGCAATCCCTGCTCCTGTAATTCCGCCACCAACAATTAACAAATCGAACTCTTCTGATTGTAATTCTTTGATAGTTCTTTCTCTATTGAAAAACGAGAAGGTATTCATAATTTTTTTTGAGACTTAACAAATTTTTAAACCATGTCTTTTTACATGCAAAGAAAGACAGCAGTAAGTTACGTATTTATTTAGCTAAAATTCCTCTTTTCTTAATTTCTGGAATCAGTCGTAAACTACCTTCTTTAATGGTGTTTTTTTCGAAGAGATATGTTTTATCTTTTAGTTGATTGTTTTCAAAAAAAGAAACCTGAAAACGATTGTTTAATACAAATAATTCTGGCTGAACAAATTCTACCTTTGCAAAAGAATTTGCAGGTAAAGTATCTAATTTTTTACGAAGTAATGTGCTTTTTTTTGTTTCAGAAAACCCTTGAGACACAATAACAATCATTTCTATATCAACCTTATTATTGTTGATGATATACACATTCCAGTCGTCTGTTTTATAAAGTTCATTATATTCATAAATCATTGCTATTTCAACACCAGAAACTAAAGGAATTTGAAGATCTTTTTTCATAAATGCAACACGTTATTCTATAAACAAATAGTTTTTTAAAGTACTTGAGAAAAGGAAATTTAAAGAACAGACTTAAACTGCTCTAAGAAACGAACATCGTTTTCATAAAACATTCTAATATCTGGAATTTGATATAGCAACATTGCTATTCTTTCTATCCCCATTCCAAAAGCATAACCGCTATATACAGCAGGGTCTATATTGCAATTTTTTAGGACGTTAGGATCTACCATGCCACAACCCATAATCTCTAGCCAGCCAGTACCTTTGGTAATTCTATAATCAGTTTCAGTTTCTAAACCCCAGTAAATATCTACCTCTGCACTAGGCTCTGTAAACGGAAAATAAGAGGGGCGTAATCTAATCTTAGATTTTCCAAACATCTCTTTTGTGAAATACAATAAGGTTTGTTTTAAGTCTGCAAACGAAACATCGGTATCAATATACAAGCCCTCAACTTGATGAAAAATACAATGGGCCCTTGATGAAATATCTTCATTTCTAAAAACCCTTCCTGGAGAAATTGTTCTTATAGGAGGCTTGTTGTTTTCCATATAGCGAACCTGAACCGATGAAGTGTGAGTTCTTAATAAGGTATCTGGGTTTTTGTCAATAAAAAAAGTATCCTGCATGTCTCTTGCCGGATGATACTCAGGAAGATTTAAGGCAGTAAAATTATGCCAATCATCTTCAATTTCTGGTCCTTCAGAAACGGTAAAACCAATACGGTTAAAAACCTCTATTATTTGATTCTTTACCAAAGAGATGGGGTGTCTAGAGCCTAATTGTATAGGTTCAGAAGGCCTTGTTAAGTCACCATAAAAACTTTTTTCACCTTCAGAACTTTCTAACGTATCATTTAAAAGAGTTACTTTTTCTTCGGCAGCTTTTTTTAAATTATTTAAAGCTTGGCCAAAATCTTTACGCAATTCAGCATCAACATTTTTAAATTCAGCAAACAACCCCTTTAACAACCCTTTGCTTCCTAGGTATTTAATCCTAAAAGTTTCTACATCTGCTTTTGAAGTTGCGCTAAATAAACGAACTTCTTCAATGAGTTCCTTAACCTTGTCTAACATGTTTTATAATCAAATAAATAAGGTACAAATTTACATTTTTTATAAAGAAAGTAATTCAATTTCTTTGGTAAAACGAAATTCTACACGAAAACGATTGAATACTGAAGCTTCAGAGAGAAACAAAATAAAAAAAGTATTATTAAGATGTCTTAAAATATATATCTTTGCGGCTTATTTAAACAAGTAAACAACAAATCAAAATATGCATATGGAAGCAAAAATTAATGCTTTTATGGACTTGGTGAAACAGAGAAATCATCATGAGCCAGAATTTATTCAAGCAGTTCAAGAGGTGGCAGAAACAGTAATACCTTATATTGTTGAGAATGATATTTACCATGGTAAAAATATTTTACTTAGAATGGTAGAGCCAGAAAGACTTATATCGTTTAGAATAACCTGGGTTGATGACTCTGGAGAAATTCAAGTTAACAGAGGGTATAGAGTTCAAATGAATTCAGCTATTGGACCTTACAAAGGAGGGCTGCGTTTTCACCCCACAGTAAATGCTAGTATTTTAAAGTTTTTAGCGTTTGAACAAGTTTTTAAAAACTCACTAACAACACTTCCTATGGGTGGTGGAAAAGGTGGAGCAGATTTTGATCCTAAGGGAAAATCTGACAATGAAATTATGCGTTTTTGCCATGCTTTTATGAGTGAATTATTTAGACATATTGGCCATAATACAGATGTTCCTGCTGGTGATATTGGTGTTGGAGGAAGAGAGATTGGTTTTATGTTTGGAATGTATAAAAAATTAAAAAATTCTTTCACAGGTGTTTTAACCGGTAAAGGAGCTTCTTGGGGAGGATCTCTAATCAGACCAGAAGCAACAGGATACGGAACCGTTTATTTTGCAGACAATATGTTGAAAGTACACAACGATTCATTTAGTGGAAAAAGAGTTGTTATTTCTGGTTCTGGAAATGTAGCACAATATGCCGCCGAAAAAGCAATTGAGCTTGGTGCAACTGTATTAACAATGTCTGATTCTGGAGGATATATTTTAGATGAACAAGGTATTGATTCTGAAAAGTTAACATTCTTAATGAATCTTAAAAATGTACGAAGAGAAAGAATTAGCACGTATGTAGACACCTACCCAACAGCAAAATACGTTGCAGGCCAAAGACCTTGGTCTGTTAAATGTGATATTGCTTTACCATGTGCAACTCAAAACGAATTAAACGGTGAAGAAGCAAAAACATTAGTTTCTAATGGATGTACATGTGTTTCTGAAGGTGCAAATATGCCTTCTACTCCAGAAGCAATTCACGAGTTTCAAAAAGCAAAAATTTTATTTGCTCCTGGAAAAGCTTCAAATGCAGGAGGAGTTGCCACTTCTGGTTTAGAAATGAGTCAGAATTCACTTCGTTTAAGTTGGTCTAGAGAAGAAGTAAACGACCGCTTAAAAGACATTATGGAAGATATCCATGATTCTTGTGTTACCTACGGAAAGAATGATGATGGAACTATTGATTATATTAAAGGGGCAAATATTGCTGGCTTTGTAAAAGTAGCAGATGCAATGCTGGCTCAGGGAGTTGTTTAATTTCGATATTAATAAAAGAAAAAAGCGCCATTAAGGCGCTTTTTTCTTTTTAAAAAACGTCATATTTGTAAAAAAATCACAATTGTTTTTATGGAAACTATGCACCACCTCTTAATAGGTTTTATATCGTCCTTTTTAGGAACCCTGTTTCCAAGCATGTTAAACATGACCTCTGTTAAAATAAGCATCAAAGAAACACAAAAGAAAGCAATTTATTTTTCTGCAGGAGTTTCTGTAATTGTGATAATTCAGGCTTATATTGCTGTTAGTTTTTCAAAAATATTACTAGATAACCCAAGGCATTTAATTGTGCTTCAACATGCAGGAATCATTGCTTTTATTGGGCTTTCGGTGTTCTTCTTTAGCAATGTAAGGAAGCAAAAAAAGAAACAATTAAACAACAACGGTAGAAAAGGGAGAGGCTTTGTTTCTGGCATTTTACTATCTTCTTTAAACATGTTTGCAATCCCTTTTTATTTTGGAGTTACTAGCTTTCTGGTGATGATGCATTGGTATGACTTTACTCTTATTAATAATATTTTCTTTGTTTTAGGCTCTGCAGTAGGTACGTTTACTCTTCTTTTTTTATATGCTTATTTAGCAAAAAAAATAGAAAATCAAATGGAATACTTAGCAAACCAAATGGATTTAGTACTAGGAATTATTACTGGACTGATTGTGATAATCAATGTAATAGATGTTCTATTATAAAATCAAAGTTTTGTAAATTTATAGCGTGAACATCACGTTTCAATATCGAAAAATTATTCATGTAGATATGGATGCTTTTTATGCTTCCGTTGCACAATTAGACAACCCAGATCTAAAAGGAAAACCTATTGCTGTTGGTGGTGGCGGAAAAAGAGGTGTTGTTGCCGCTGCGAGTTACGAAGCCAGAGAATATGGAGTTAGATCTGCAATGAGTGGTGTTTTGGCCAGACAAAAATGCCCACATCTTATTTTTGTAAAAACAGACTTTGAACGATATAAAGAAATATCAACTAAAATTCGACAAATTTTTTACGAGTATACAGATTTAGTAGAGCCTCTTTCCTTAGACGAAGCATATTTAGATGTTACAGAAAACAAAAAAGGAAATCCATCTGCAAGTTTAATTGCACAAGAAATTAGAGATCGTATATACAGTGAATTAGCCTTAAGGGCTTCTGCCGGAATATCTATCAACAAGTTTATAGCAAAAGTAGCGTCAGATATTAACAAGCCTAACGGACAAAAAACAATTAACCCTGAGGAGGTGCTTCTTTTTTTAGAAGAACTTTCTATCAATAAATTTTACGGTGTAGGAAAGGTAACCGCTGCAAAAATGAATAACCTAGGGATTTTTAATGGACTAGATTTAAAAAACAAACCACTAGAAGAGCTAACAAAGCTCTTTGGAAAGTCTGGAACCTACTATTATAATATTGTAAGAGGAATTCACCACAGCACAGTAAAACCTAACAGAGTTAGAAAATCTATAGCAGCAGAAAGAACCTTTTCTGAGAATATTTCTTCTGAAGTATTTATGCTAGAAAGACTTTATAAAATTGCAGAAGAGTTAGAGAGAAGAATGATAGCCTCAGAAACAAAAGGAAAAACAATTACCTTAAAAATTAAATACAGTGATTTTACTCAACAAACAAGAAGTAAAACCGTACAAAATTTTGTCCAAAAGAAAGATAAAATTATGCAAATTGTAAAAGAGTTATTATACCAAGAAAAATTTAAAAACTCTGTACGCTTATTAGGTATTTCTTTTTCTAACTTAGACACAGCAAAAAAAGAACCTGTTTGGGTTCAGTTAATGTTAGAGTTTTAAGTATAAAATCACTCTGTACTTTTAATAAGAAAAGGAATTTCAAACAAGAGTGGTATTTCAAATGAAAAGAATCATTAGAACAGACAATAAGAATTTAGACTTTCAGACTTTAATTGTTGAGTTAGATGCCTATTTAAAAACAACAGACGGGGAAGATCATGAATTTTACAATCAGTTTAATAGTTTAAAAAAAATAAAGAATGTGGTGGTTGCCTACCAAAATGAACAAGCTATTGGCTGCGGAGCATTTAGAGAATTTAATACAAAGACTGTTGAAATTAAAAGGATGTATGTAAAAGTAGCTCATAGAGGTTCCGGAACCGCAAATGCCATTTTAAATTCTTTAGAGACATGGGCCTCAGAAGAAGGGTTTGTAAAATGTATTTTAGAGACAGGAAGCCGTCAGCTAGAAGCCAATAAATTTTATAAAAAATCTGGATACACAAGTACTCCAAATTACGGTCAGTACGCTCAAATGGAAGATAGTAATTGCTTTGAAAAATTAGTATAATGAATTACAGTTACTGGGAATATAAAGAATGGTTTACTGGCAATGATTTTGTAATTATTGGTAGCGGAATTGTAGGTTTAAATTGTGCAATTAATTTAAGAGAGCGTTTTCCAACATCAAAAATCATTATTTTAGAAAAAGGCCTACTTCCGCAAGGAGCTAGCACAAAAAATGCTGGTTTTGCTTGTTTTGGAAGCGCTTCGGAATTGTTAAGTGATCTTAAAACACAATCAGAGCAAGAGGTTTTTCAGCTGGTAAAAAAGAGATGGGAAGGCTTACAACTTTTAAGAAACCTACTAGGAGATAAGAACATAGATTACCAACATCATTATGGGTATGAGTTATTTTCTGAGGAAGCTTTTTTTGAAGAATGTGAGCAAAAAACAGCGGAGTTAAATCAGTTATTATTTCCACTTTTTAAAGACACAGTTTTTTCTTCAGTTCACAATAAATTTAAGTTTAAAAATACGGTGCCTACTTATTTAGTGAATCAATTTGAGGGGCAGATAGATACTGGAAAAATGGTTTCAAAATTATTAAAAATAGCACAACAAAAAGGAATAATAATTTTAAATAATACAACCGTTCAAGGGTTTTCAGAAGACACGAACAAGGTGAAGATTGAAACAGATCAAGGAGTCTTTACAGCGTCTAAATTGTTTTTTGCCACCAACGGATTCTCCAGAGAATTGCTTCATGAAAACGTAGCTCCTGCTAGAGCGCAGGTACTCATAACAAGTCCTATAAAAAATCTTCACATTAAAGGAACTTTTCACTTAGAGGAAGGGTATTATTATTTTAGAAATATTAATAATAGAATTTTATTAGGAGGCGGAAGAAATCTAGATTTTAAGGCAGAAGAAACCACAGAATTTGGACAGACCAACAGAATTCAGAACAAACTAGAAGAACTTTTAAAAACTACCATTTTACCAAATAAAGACTTTCAAATAACACATCGTTGGAGTGGTATTATGGGTGTTGGAAATCAAAAAACCCCCATTGTAAAACAACTTTCTGAGAACGTCTTTTGTGGGGTTCGCTTAGGTGGCATGGGTGTAGCTATTGGCTCATTGGTTGGTAAGGAATTGGCCGCCTTGCTAGACTAAAGAACTCCTTATATTTAGTACCTTTACTACAATGCTTAAAAAAACAGTTGTATTTCTTTTATTAATTATCACCAGCTCTCTTTCTTCTCAAGAATGGACACAAGACAATGAGCAAACAAAAGTGTTATTTATCATTAAAAATTTTGGGATATCAGTAGACGGTGTTTTTAACAAGGCAACTATTAAAACAAACTTTAATTATAAAGACCTTTCTAATAGCTATATTAATGCAGTTGTTATGGTAAACTCTATTTATACAGGGATAGGCGCGAGAGATAAACACTTATTAGAAGAAGATTATTTTGATGCTATTAACTATGCAAAAATTAGATTAGAGTCTTCAAAAATTGAAGAAAATACAGATGGTGATCTTATTCTTTTTGCGACGCTAAGCATTAAAGGAATTGCAAAAAAGATAGAAATACCAATAGATGTTTCAGAAAAGAATTCAACCCTAATATTAAGCGCTTCAATGACACTTAAACGTAAAGATTTTAATGTAGGTGGTCGGAGTTTTGTTTTGTCTAATAATGTAAAAATTCAAGTAGAATATTCTGCTACAAAATAACAATTGAAAACAACAACAACATTTGATGTAATTATAGTGGGCGGAGGGTTGGCCGGATTAACAAGCGCTATTCATTTATCTACACGTAAGAAACGGGTATTATTAATCGAAAAAAATGAATACCCTAAGCACAAAGTATGTGGAGAATATATTTCTAATGAAGTACTGCCATATTTAAATTCTCTAGGGATTAACCCAATAAATGAAGGGGCTAAACAGATCACAAAAGTTCATATAAGCACTACAAAAAGCAATCTAATAAAAGGAGAATTACCCTTAGGGGGTTTTGGAATGAGTCGTTATTTTTTAGATGATTTATTGGTAAAAAAAGCACGTTTAAACGGTGTTAAAATCTTAAAAGACACGGTAGATTCTATTCACTTTAAAAAAGATTCTTTCACAATTACAACAAAAATTTCAGGGGTATTTCAAAGTAAAATTACCATTGGTGCTTTTGGGAAAAGATCTTCTTTAGACCAAAAAATGAAGCGGAAATTCATTCAAAAAAAATCTCCATATTTGGCCGTTAAAATTCATGTAAAAGGGGTGTTTCCAGAAAACTTGGTAGCGCTACATAATTTTAAAGGTGGCTATTGTGGCGTATCTAAAGTAGAAAACAATGCAATTAATGTTTGTTATATTACAGAATACCGCTCGTTTAAAAAACATAAAAACATTACGGATTTTCAAGAACAAGTTGTTTTTAAAAACAAATATTTAAGAAAAATATTCAAAGAATCTTCACCTGTTTTTGAAAAACCACTAACCATTAGTCAAGTTTCTTTTCAAACTAAAAACCCGGTAGAAGACCATATTATTATGTGCGGAGATACTGCAGGAATGATTCATCCGCTATGTGGTAACGGAATGGGAATGGCTATTTCTAGTGCACAATTGGCAAGCATTCGAATACTTCAGTTTTTAAATGGGGAAATAAAAACAAGAGAGGGTCTAGAAAAACAGTATCTTAGAGATTGGAATAAAGAATTTAAAACACGACTAAAATCAGGCCATTTTATCGCATGGTTGTTTAGAAATCAAACCATTTCTCAAATAGCCTATTCAATTTTAAAAAGAATACCCTCATTATTGCCTAAAATAATCAAATTCACCCACGGAAAACAGCTGCACCCAATATGAGTTTTTTAGTTGATACTTCTCGCCGTTCTTCAGCAACAGAAATGATGGACGATTTTTCTCTTGAAGGAGATATGTTTAGAGATACCTTAGATAAACTAGAAACTATTAATCGGTTTCTAGGAGGAAACACAGTAACTATTAAAGGTTTAAAAAAATTACTTAAAACATCCTCAAAAAGCAAGACAATTACCATGGTAGATTTGGGTTGTGGGCATGGAGACATTTTAAGAGATGTTGCTAAGTTTGGTAGAAAGAACAACTATAAGTTTAAACTTATAGGAATAGATGCAAATGATGCAGCTATAGAATATGCAAGAGAACTGTCTATAGATTATCCAGAGTTGAGTTTTGAAAAGATTGACATTTTTTCAGATGAGTTTAAAAAGCAGACATATGATGTTGTTTTGTGCACCTTGTTTTTGCACCATTTTAAAAGCGAGGAACTCATCTCTTTTTTAAAACCAACGGTTCAAAAAGCAACAATTGGAGCGGTTGTGAATGATTTACATAGGCATAGACTTGCTTACTATCTTTTTAAACTGATAGGGCTTTTTATTAAAAACAAGATGGTTAGAGAAGATGGTTTAACCTCTGTTTTACGAGCTTTTAAAAGAAATGAGTTAGAGGTTATTTTAACACAAGTACAAGTGCCATTTTCTATTCAATGGAAATGGGCTTTTAGATATTTATGGATTTTAAAAAAAGATCCTATTCATTAAAAGAATTCCTGCTTTTTAGGAAATATTATGAGCGTAAAAATACTATCTGTAGCGAAACAGCTACCAAAACATACTAGAGAAACTAAAGACATTATTCCGTTTGTAAAACTATGGATGCAGGGTCAGGAAACAAGGTTTCAACGAAAAGTTTTAAAGCTTTTTGAAGGAGCCGGTGTAGACAGGCGTTACTCTATTATGGATGCAGAAGAAGTTTTTTTGAATTCGTCTTTTGAAGATAAAAACAAGATTTATGTTCGGGAGGTTACAACTTTGGCAGAACAGTCATTAAAAAAGTCGTTAGAAAAAGCAAGCTTACAGCCTACAGATATAGATTATATTATTACTGTTAGTTGTACAGGAATTATGATTCCCTCTGTAGATGCCTATTTAATTAATAGTTTGCAAATGAGACAAGATATTGTGAGACTTCCGGTGACAGAAATGGGTTGTGCAGCAGGAGTTTCGGGAATTATTTATGCAAAAAATTTCTTACAAGCCAATCCAAATAAAAGAGCTGCTGTGATAGCAGTAGAATCACCCACTGCCACCTTTCAATTAGAAGATTTTTCTATGGTAAATATTGTGAGTGCTGCAATTTTTGGAGATGGAGCCGCAAGTGTTATTTTATCATCTTATGAAGAAGATAAGGGTCCTAAAATTATAGATGATGCGATGTATCATTTTTATGATTCAACTCACATGATGGGCTTTAAATTGGTAAACTCTGGGCTGCAAATGATTTTAGATAAATCTGTTCCAGAAACTATTTCAAATCATTTTCCAATGATAGTTCACCCTTTCTTAGAGCGAAATAATCTAACAATTGAAGATATAAACCATTTAATTTTTCATCCAGGAGGCAAGAAAATAGTTCAGACTGTTGAAGATTTATTTGGGTCTTTAGGGAAGAATATAGATGATACAAAAGAAGTTTTACGATTGTATGGAAATATGTCTAGCGCTACCGTATTATATGTTTTAGAACGATTTATGGATGGAGATAGACAACCAGGAGAAAAAGGCTTAATGCTTAGTTTTGGGCCAGGGTTTTCTGCCCAAAGAATATTATTAGAATGGTAAAAGAATTTGAAGATAAAAACGAGTGGGCATTAATTTTAGGAGGCTCTAGTGGATTGGGCTTGGCAACAGCAAAAAAGTTAGCCAAACACGGAATGAATATTTGCATTGTTCATAGAAACTCTAGATCACAGCTGCCTGACATTGAGAAAGAATTTAATGAAATTACTCAAGAAGGAGTTCATTTTATTAGCTATAACACAGATGCATTTCACTCAGAAAAGAGAGCTGCATTGATAGAAGATTTAGCAGAAGAGCTAGAAGGAGGTACCATAAAAACACTAGTACATAGTGTTGCCAAAGGAAATTTAAAACCCATGATTTCTGAATCTACACCTACTTTACAAACAGACGACTTTCAATTAACAATACAAGCAATGGGAATTAGTTTGTATGACTGGACCAACGCTATTTTTGAAGCAAGGTTGTTTTCGGATGACGCACGAGTTATTAGCTTTACAAGTGAAGGGAATACAAAAGCATGGAAAAATTATGCAGCTGTGTCTGCAGCAAAAGCAACCTTAGAAGCCATTACAAGAAATATTGCACTAGAGTATGCGCCTTTTGGGATTAGAGCAAATTGTATTCAAGCAGGAGTTACAGACACGGCTTCTCTACGAATGATTCCAGGAAGTGACGAAATAAAAAAACACTCTTTATTGCGCAATCCTTTTAACAGATTAACATTGCCAGAAGACGTTGCCAATGTTGTGTATTTATTATCTAAAGACGAAGCTGCGTGGATTAATGGCACCATTATTCCTGTAGACGGAGGAGAACACATAAGTTAAACAATTGAACAATCAAAAAATCATACAGCTTTTACCATATCAAACACCTTTTTTGTTTGTAGAAGAACTAACGTCTCTCTCAGAAAATGGTGTAGAAGGGTTTTATACCTTTAAAGAAGACGAGTACTTTTATCAAGGTCATTTTAAAGACAACCCAATAACCCCTGGAGTTATTTTAACCGAAGTAATGGCACAAATTGGTGTTGTTTGTCTAGGAATATACTTACTAAGTGAGGCTGTCTCTGAAACAAAAAAACCACAAATTGCACTTAGTTCTAGTGAAGTAGATTTCTTTTTACCTGTTTTTCCCAAAGAACGCGTAAAGGTAATTTCAGAGAAAGTTTATTTTAGATTTAACAAACTAAAATGCAAGGTGCAATTGTTTAATGAAAAAAATGAGTTGGTTTGTAGAGGAACTATTTCAGGAATGTTAAAACCAATGAAGAATGAAACATAGGGTTGTTATTACAGGGATGGGGGTTGTAGCGCCAAATGCTGTTGGCTTAGACAATTTCTTAGATGCAATTCAGCAAGGAAGATCTGGAATTACATTTCATCAAAAACTACAAGACTTAAAATTTTCTTGCTGTATTGGAGGAATTCCTCCTGTTTCAGAAGAGATCAAAAATAAGTACCTAACACCACTTCAATTGCGTGGATTTGATAGTGCTGGCATTTTATATGGATGCATTGCAGGAATGGACGCTTGGAAAGACGCAGGTTTTGTTATTGATAAAAACTCACCAATAGATTACAATTCGGGAATGGTTTTTGGAACAGGCACCTCCGGAATAGAAAAATTTAGAGAAGCAATTTATAAATTAGACGATCAAAAGGTAAAACGCTTGGGAAGTACTGTGGTGGTTCAAACGATGGCAAGTGGCATTAGTGCTTATTTGGGCGGCATTCTAGGAATGGGAAACCAAGTGACTACAAATTCATCTGCTTGTACTACCGGTACAGAAGCATTATTAATGGGTTTTGAACGTGTACAGGCAGGAAAGGCAAGAAGAATGTTGGTGGGGAGCTGTAGTGATGATGGGGCCTATATTTGGGGCGGATTTGATGCAATGAGGGTGATGACATATAAGCACAACGAAACTCCGGAAAAAGGATCGAGACCCATGAGTGCAGATGCATCAGGTTTTGTTCCTGGGAGCGGTGCAGGAGCCTTGGTTTTAGAATCTCTAGAAAGTGCTTTGGAAAGAAAAGCAACTATTTATGCTGAGGTTTTGGGAGGGAACATCAATTCTGGAGGACAACGAAACGGTGGAACCATGACGGCACCAAATTCTGAAGCGGTACAAAAATGTATTGCAGATGCAATGAAAGATGCCAACATAACAGGCGCAGATATTGATGCTATTAATGGGCACTTAACGGCAACGATTAAAGATCCTGTAGAAATAGAAAACTGGACAAAAGCACTGGGAAGAAGAGGACAAGAATTTCCAATGATAAATTCACTAAAATCTATGGTTGGGCACTGTCTTGCAGCTGCAGGAGCCATAGAAAATGTAGCTACAGTGTTGCAGCTAAAACACCAATTTGTTTTTCCAAACATTAACTGCGAAGAGGTACATCCAGACATTTTACAGTTAATTTCAAAAGAAAAAATACCAACCGAATACACACCAAAAAAACTACAGATCATCGCAAAAGCAAGTTTTGGCTTTGGAGATGTAAACGGATGTATTATTTTTAAGAAATATTAAAAAAGTACGATTACTAATAGACTCAAAAACAACCATTATTAAAAAGAGTATTCATGACCAGAGAAGAACTAATTACCTCACTACAAAAAATTGTAAAGCCTTATGTTCAAGATCAAGAGGCATTTAAAAACCTGTCTGAAGAGACCGATTTTATTAATGACCTAAAAATTAATTCTGCCAATTTGGTAGATATTATTTTAGATGTAGAAGATGAGTTTGATATTGAGATAGACAACGATTCTATGGAAAAAATGCTTTCAGTAAAAGCAGCAATGGATGTTATTGAAACCAAATTAGCAGCCTCTTGATTGGCAACGACATTATAGACTTATCTCTTGCTAAAACAGCAAGTAATTGGCAACGAAAAGGCTTTTTAGAAAAGCAATTCACGGCCAATGAACAACAACTTATTTTAGAAGCACCAAATTCTTTTGTGATGGTTTGGAGACTTTGGAGCATGAAAGAAGCTGCGTATAAAATTTATACGCAACAAAATATAGTACGGTTTTTTGCTCCCAAAAAATTTGAATGTAAATTAAGATCAGCTAAAGAAGGGGTGGTTTGCTTTAAAGGTCAAAAGTTTTACACGAGCTCACTTATAAATCAGCGCTACATTCTTACCAAAGCCAGTCTAGAAAAAGAAATTAGTGCATATTCCGAAATGGCGCCCCCTCATGAAATAGACAATATGATTAAGAAGAAATTAAAAGAACTAACAGCGCTTTCTGTTTCTAGAATTGAACAAAAAAAATCAAAAAACGGAGCTCCTAATTATTACCATAATGAAACACCGTTAACAAGATCTTGTTCAATTTCACACCATGGAAATTACGGAGTATTTTCATTTGTACAAGTTTAAGTAATGACAAACCTAAAAGAAGCTCTTTTTCAGCAGTGTGTAGCTCATGTAAATACGCGGTTACAAACTATACAAACTATTATTTATTCACACCAAAAAGCATTAAGTTCCGAAACCAAAAGTTCTGCGGGAGATAAGCACGAAACAGGCAGGGCCATGTTGCAATTAGAAATGGAAAAAGCAGGGCAGCAATTAGCATCAGTACAACAAATGCAACAAACACTAGCCAGGGTTGCTATCGCAAAATCATCAACAAGTGTTCGTCTAGGAACTATTATAGAAACCTCTTTAATACATTATTTTTTAAGTGTTTCAGCAGGGAAATTAACAGTCAACCAAACTACCTATTTTGCTATTTCAGCTTCTTCGCCAATAGGGAAGTTATTAGTAGGAAAGCAAGCTGGAGACACTTTTCGCTGGAACGGAAAAGAAATAAAAATAAATAACGTACTCTAAGAGTATCTAGGTGTTCAAGAAAACGAATATTATTTTGTAAAAGAAAGAGAAACTTCTTCTTTTGAGGCAATCTTTTCAAAATTCTGAAAGAAAATTATTTGAGAATTAAAGCGCGCTTCAATTAACCAATAAAACCCTTTAAAGTAGGATCTTATTACTGTTGCTTTGTGAGTAGAGTTCTCGGAAATTTTAATTTGGTGAGGATATAATAACCTTTTTTCTCCCTCTAAATAAATTTCATTGACATCATCAAATAAAGCGGCAACATACTGTTCAGGTGGGTTTTCATATAAGTTTCTAGGAGAGTCGTTAGCAACTACTTGTTTGTTCTTAAGCACCATCATATTATTTGCAAAAGAAAGCGCGTCATCTCCGTCATGTGTTGCTACAATACAAGAAATATTTTTTTCTTTTAGATAACTAAAGAGCTTTCTTCTGAGTGAGTTTTTTTTAAAATTATCTATTTGACCAAAAGGCTCGTCTAATAAAATAAGCTCAGGTTCTTTTGCCAAGGCTCTTGCAATTGCCACACGTTGTTGTTGACCACCACTTAATGTTTTTACCTTTTCATTGGCAAATTCAGACATTTCAATAACCTCTAACAGTTCTTTAGTTCTGCGTTCTTTTTCTTCAGGATAAAACCGAGATAAAAACTTTCCAATATTATCCGAGACAGATGTGTATGGCATTAAATCAAAATCTTGCGCAACATATTTAAAGAAATCCATCCCAGGAACCAGATGAAAAGAAGGCCCTAAGACCTGTTGTTCTTTCCAAAAAACAGTTCCGTCTTTTAAGTCTAGCAAGCCATAAACAGCTTTTAATAAGGTAGATTTTCCTGAGCCACTTTCACCCATAATACACAGGTGTTGCCCAACATTTAAAGTGAAAGAAATATTGGATAATATCTCTTTTTTAGGAGTGTATTGAAACGAGATGTTAGATACTTTAAGCATAAAAAACCGCAAATTAGCTGAGGTAATTTGCGGTGTAAAAATACTGAAAAAAGTATCAGTTAGCTTTTAATTTTAGCTTTTGGAGGATTTGGCAATCTGTCAAATCCCATGTTGTATAAAGTAAAGCCAAAAATATCAGCATATTGCTCAATGGTTTTTGCTACTGGTGTTCCAGCACCATGGCCCGCATTTGTTTCAATTCTAATTAATACCGGATTGTTACCAGCCTGTTTGTCTTGTAGTTCTGCCGCAAACTTAAAACTGTGTGCAGGAACCACTCGGTCATCATGATCTCCAGTGGTGACTAATGTTGCAGGATAGCTTGTCCCTTCTTTAACATTGTGTACAGGTGAATATCCTTTTAAATAGGCAAACATTTCCTTACTTTGCTCGGCGGTTCCATAGTCATATGCCCATCCGGCACCGGCTGTAAATGTATGGTAGCGCAGCATATCTAAAACACCTACTGCAGGCAAGGCTACACGCATTAAATCGGGTCTTTGTGTCATGGTAGCACCAACAAGTAATCCGCCATTAGACCCCCCTCTAATTGCTAAGTACTCTGAAGAGGTATAGTTGTTTTCAATAAGATATTCTGCCGCAGCAATAAAATCATCAAAAACATTTTGTTTTTTCATTTGAGTTCCTGCATCATGCCATTTTTTACCATATTCTCCACCACCTCGTAGGTTTGGAACAGCATAGATACCTCCTTGCTCCATCCAAACTGCATTAGCAATACTAAAACTAGGATTTAAACTAATATTAAACCCTCCGTAACCATATAAGATTGTTGGATTTTTACCATTTAATTCTAAGCCTTTTTTATGAGTGATAATCATTGGAACTTTTGTCCCGTCTTTAGATTCATAAAACACTTGATTGCTTATATAATCAGTTGAATTAAAATCAATTTCAGGACTCCAATACAATTTAGTTTCTCCAGTTTTTATATTTAAGGTATAAATACTAGAAGGTGTATTGTAGTTGGTAAAAGAAAAATAATCTATAACAGCATCTTTTTTACCACCAAAACCGCCAGCATTTCCAACCCCTGGCAATGTTATTTCACGAATTTTATTTCCATCAAAATCATATTGTAATACTTTAGAAACAGCATCTACCATGTATTCTGTAAAGAAATACCCACCACCAGAAGAAGCACTTAATACATATGCTGTTTCTGGAATAAAATCTTTCCAGTTTTTAGGAGTAGGATTTGATGCCTCTACGGTTACAATTTTTTGATTTGGGGCATCTAAATTGGTTACTAAATAAAGTGTAGTTCCTTTACTGTCTATCACATAGGTATCACTTTCAAAGTTATTAACTATAGGAATTAACGGGCTGTTTTTCTTTGTTAAATCTTGAATAAAAAGCTTGTTTCCAGAAGTAGATGTTGAAGCCGAGATAATTAAGTATCGATCATCTTCAGTTAATGAACCACCAACATATCTGTGTTTTTGAGCAGTAGTTGCTCCAAAAACAACTGGGTCATTTTTTTGAGAAGTTCCTAGTTTGTGATAGTATAGTTTGTGTTGGTCTGTTTTTGCAGAAAGTTCGCTTCCCTCAGGCTTATCATAACTAGAGTAATAAAAACCCTCATTTCCTTTCCAGGAAATACCAGAGAACTTCACATCTATAAGGGTATCTTCTTTTATTTTTTTTGAAGCAACATCCATCACTATAATCTTACGCCAATCGCTTCCACCTTCTGAAATAGAATAGGCAGCTGTTTTTCCATCTTTTGAAAAAGTTAAACCACTCAACGAGGTAGTTGCATCCTCAGAAAAGCTATTAGGATCTAAGAAAACCTCTTCATTATCTTCATCATCTTTTTTCCTATACACTACATATTGGTTTTGTAAACCATTATTTTTATAGTAATAGGTATAATCTCCTTCAATAAAAGGAGCGCCAATTTTTTCATAGTTCCACAATACAGACAACCGATCTTTTAGTTGACTTCTATACGGGATGGTAGACAAATAGTTAAAAGTAACCTCATTTTCTGCTGTTACCCATTCTTCGGTTTCTGAGCTTCTATCGTCTTCTAGCCAACGATAGTTGTCTATTACTTCGGTATCAAAATAGGTTTCTATGACAGGTTTCTTTGCTGTTTTAGGATAGTTCACAAGACTTTTTCTTTTGTTAGGTTCTTCTTTACAAGCATTAAGCACTAGGGCAAAGCAAAGAACTGGAATGAGGAATTTCTTCATTTTTTTAAAAATTATTGATCCCCTAAATTAGGATATTTTTTTTGAATTTAAAACGTTTAAATTTGCAGAAACAAAAAAATTAATATGACTGAAATTTTAACAAAGAAGACCTTTTTAGAAAAAGTCTTTAATTATGAAAAAAACAAAGAATGGGTATTTGAGGGGAAGGTGCCAGTAATCATAGATTTTTACGCAGACTGGTGTGGCCCTTGTAAAATGATTGCTCCTATTTTAGAAGAGTTAAGTGAGGAGTATGCTGGAAAAATAAACATTTATAAAGTAGATACCGAGGCAGAACAAGAATTAGCCGCGGCATTTGCCATAAGAAGTATTCCTTCTATGCTATTTATTCCCATGAAAGAACAGCCTCAAATGTCTAATGGCGCCTTGCCAAAACAAGAGCTGCAAAAACTAATTCTAGAAGTTTTAAAAGTTGAGATATAAATAATTTTTTATTTTTCTGTAACAAAAAAACCAACAAAGACTCCCATAAACAATTAAACAAACTACTTCATGATCTCACACTTTTTAAAACTAGAATGGAAACAATTTTTTCGTTCTGCCTCCTTCGGGAAAAGTATTGCCTTAAAAATACTAATGGGCTTTTTTGCCTTATACTTTATTCTTTCCTTCTTCGCTATTGGTGTAGGAGTGTATTATATCTTAAAAAAACAACTCCCAGACTCAGATCCTTTACAAGTTGTAAATTCATTTTTATTATACGCAATTTTAGCAGATCTAATATTTCGCTACTTTATGCAAAAGTTGCCCGTAATGAAAATAAAACCATTACTTAATATCCCAATTAAAAAAAATTCTTTAGTGAACTATGTTTTGGGGAAGTCTGCATTTTCGGCCTTTAATATTTTAGGATTGTTTTTTTATATTCCTTTTGCAATTGTTTTAATAATAGAAGGGTATCATACCACAGGTGTTTTAGGATGGTTGTTCACTATGATTTTAACGATTCAGTCTGTGAATTTTTTAAACTTTTTAATTAATAAAAGTAATGCTGCCTTTGCATCAATTCTAGTATTATTAGGATCTTTAATTGCTTTACATCAATTTGATGTTTATAATATTGCCAGTGTTGGCGGGCAGCTTTTTGATGCAGTTTATTCAACACCAATATTATCTCTTGTTTCACTACTAATTTTAGTTGTTTTATATCAATTAAATTACAAACAACTTAGGGCTCGGGTTTATTTAGACGAAGGTATTTTAGAGGAAGTCGCAGAGGCGAAATCAGTAGATTTATCATGGGCAGATAGACTAGGTGACCTAGCCCCTTTTATAAAAAATGATATCCGGTTAATTTGGAGAAATAAAAGAACAAAAACTGTTTTTTTAATGTCTTTTTTATTCCTTTTTTATGGCTTAATTTTTTTCACTCAAAAGACTTTTAGAGAGATGCCTGCCATGCTAATGTTTGCTTCTTTATTTATTACGGGAGGTTTTGCTTTAAACTATGGGCAGTTTATTCCTGCTTGGGATAGCGCACATTATAAGTTGTTAATGAGTCAGAGCTTTAGTTATCGTAAATTTTTAGAATCAAAATGGGTTTTAATGGTCTCAATGACAGGGTTACTTTACTTATTAAGCTTCCCTTATTTATATTTTGGTACAGAGATTTTTTTAATTATTACTGCAGGAGCAGCATTTAATATAGGTTTTAATTCACTTTTCTTATTGTATGCCGGGTCATTTAACAGAAAACGAATAGACCTAACAAAAGGAGGTTTTGGAAACACTCAAGGAACGAGTGCAACACAGTTTCTTGTTGTTGTTCCATTAATGATATTCCCAATGCTTTTATTTTGGGTTTTTAACAAATTTGTTGGCTATAACTCGGGTTTCTTTGTTGTTGCTGCCATTGGTGTTTTAGGATTAATTTTAAAAAACTACTTTATGAACTTCATCGAGAAAAAATATATAAGAGACAAATACGCTATGATTAACGCTTTTGGAAAAGAAGCATAATTTTTAAATAAATAATAATAATGATTACAATAGATACAGTTTCAAAAAAATACGGAAAAGCAGAGGTTCTTAACATTGATGCTCTTGAAATTCCTACAGGACAAAGTTTTGGATTGGTAGGGAACAACGGAGCAGGAAAAACAACACTATTTAATATTCTACTAGATTTAATTAGGCCAACTACAGGTGCTATTGTTACGAACGATATTTCTGTTCATAAAAGTGAAGCTTGGAAAAACTTTACAGGCTCTTTTATTGATGAGAGTTTTTTAATAAGCTACTTAACTCCTGAAGAATATTTTCAATTCATTGGAGATTTAAGAGGAATGAATAAAACCGATGTAACAAGCTTTTTAAGTCAATTTGAAGAGTTTTTTAATGAGGAGGTTTTAGCGAAGAAAAAATATCTAAGAGATTTAAGCAAAGGGAATCAGAAAAAAGCAGGTATTGTAGCTGCCATGATGGGAAACCCTCAGGTGGTTGTTCTAGACGAACCTTTTGCGAACCTAGATCCAACAACGCAAATACGCTTAAAGAAAATCCTAAAAACACTCACTACAGACAAAGATGTAACAGTGTTAGTTTCTAGCCACGATTTAAGCCATGTGACCGAAGTTTGCGAGCGCATAGTGGTTTTAGACAAGGGTGTTGTAGTTAAAGACATCGTAACTTCTAAAGAAACGCTACAAGAGTTAGAACGCTATTTTGCGGTTTAAAAAAAGCAAGTATCAGTTTTATTGCTATTTTTACAGCCTGTATTGCAATATATTCATTCAGAATCTGTTGTAGTAAACAGCGTTATATTTCATGAAAAACAGTCAAAAAATAGGGTTTTTAGGTGTGCTATTGCTCATTTTTTCTTGTAGTACAAAGAAAGATGCATTTTTAAATAGAAATTACAACGCACTTACAACTCAATATAATATTTTATATAATGGAGGCGTTGCCTTTAATGAGGGCTTAAAGGAGATTAACTCAAACTACGAAGATGATTTTTTTGAATTACTACCCATAGAGCCTCTAACATTTAAAAACAAAAAGTTTAGACTTCCAAAACTATCCTCCTCATCAAATAAACCAGGAAAAGGGTTTCAGGAAAGCCCAGAACAAGAAGAATCTTTAACTCCTTTTGATATTGCAGAGCAAAAAGCGGTAAAAGCTATTCAAAAACATTCCATGAATATTTATGGAAAAGAACGCAATAAGAAAATTGATGACGCTTATTTGCTGCTAGGGAAATCTAGGTATTATACAGAGCGTTTTGTCCCTGCAATAGATGCATATAATTACATCATTGCAAATTACCCAAACGCAAGTTTACTTAACGAGACCAAAATTTGGAGAGCAAAAGCTCACATTAGAATAGAAAATGAAGAGCTGGCTATAGAAACACTGGAGATATTGCTTAGAAAACCAGAGTTACCAGACTTCATAAAAGAAGAAGCGAACACAACATTGGCCATGGCATATACCAAAATGGACAGTGTTCATAAAGTAAGAAAATACTTATGGGAAGCAACCAAAACTTCAAAAAACACCGTTCAAAAAGCTAGAAACTTATTTATTTTAGGCCAATTATACGGCTTGGATAAAATTAAAGATACTGCTTCTATGGTTTTTCAAAAATTAATAAATTTTAAACCAGCGCCGTATAAATATAAAATATATGCTGCAATAGAATTGGCTAAAAACTCTGTGTCAGACTCTTCTTCAACAGCTATTTTAGAACGGTATAGAAAATTAATAAAAAACAGAGATAATAGGCCTTATTTAGATGGTGTTTATTATCAGGTAGCTGTTTTAGAACAAGAAAGAGACAGTATTAATGACGCTATTCTTAATTATAACAAGTCACTACGAGCCGTAAACGGAGGAGCAAAACAAAAAACATATAGTTATGAGAAGTTGGCAAATCTCTATTTTAAAGACCTAGATTATGTTACTGCAGGTGCTTATTATGACAGTATATTGCAAGTAGCAAAAAACAAACAAACGCTAAGAATAAAAAGAATTGAAAGAAGGGCTAAGAACCTTAAGTCTTTAACAAAGTATGAAGAAATTCTTCAAACTAATGATAGTATTCTTAGTCTTGCTGCCCTGCCAAAAGACCAACTAGAACAGTATTTTGAAGCCTATATAGATAAAATTAAAAAAGAAGACGAAGAGTTGGCGCAAAGAAAACTAAATGAAATTTCTTTTGGAAGTTCTTTTGGTGGAGGAACACAATCTACAGAAACCAAAGGAAAATGGTATTTTTACAATGTACAATCGTTAGGGTTTGGAAAAGGAGAATATAGACGCATCTGGGGGACTAGGCCTTTAGAAGATAACTGGAGAAGATCAGACAAATCTATTATTACCAGTGAAACTGCTGAAGAAGAGATTGTTGCCAATAAAAAAACAGCACGTTATGAAATCTCTACCTATTTAGCAACAGTTCCCTCATCAGAAAAAGAAATAGATTCTCTAGTCTTTGATAGAAATAATGCTTTATTTGAATTAGGATTAATTTATAAAGAACAGTTTAAAAACAGACCAAAATCTATTAAAAACCTAGAAAGGTTGTTGGCCTCCAAGCCTAATAAAGAATTAATTTTACCAGCAAATTATCATTTGTATCAACTCTATTTGTTGAGTGAAAATACAAAAGCAGCGGAGTATAAGAACCTTATTCTAAATTCATATTCAGACTCTCCTTTTGCGAAAATTATTTTAAATCCAGAAATTGAACTCTCAAAAGAGAAAGAGGTAGATGAAGATTCTGAAGTATATGAAATAGCCTATCGTTTGTATAAAGACGATTTTTTTGAAGATGTGATTTGTTTCATAGATATGACAATTCCAACCCTTGAAGAGGGGTCTATTCTAATGTCTAAATTTGAATTGCTAAAAGCGTATGCAATAGGGAAGTATCAAAATAAAGATTCGTATATTGCTGCTCTAGAGAAAGTTGCGGTAGATTACTCGCAAACAGAGCAAGGTAAAAAAGCCTTAGAAATTATGAAAAGGCTAAAAAAATAATGTCTATGTTCAACAACAAAGAAAAAACACAAAAACCCAAGATCATGGAAATAAACGTTGTCGCAAAAAACACCACTATAAATGGAGATATTATCTCTGAAGGAGATTTCAGAATAGATGGAACTTTAGAAGGGAATATTAAAACAAAAGGACGCGTTATTATTGGTGTTGATGGTTCTGTAAAAGGAAAAATAGATGCAATAAATTCTGATATAGAAGGAAAGTTTTCTGGAGAATTACTTGTTCAAGAAATCTTAACAATTAAAGCAACAGCAACTATTTCTGGAGATGTAATTATTGGGAAACTGTCTGTAGAACCAGGCGCAACATTTAATGCATCTTGTTCTATGAAAGGAGCAATAAAAGAACTGAACCATAATGACGCATCAAAAACCCTCGCAGAAAAAACCGCTTAAAAACGCACTTGTACTTACTGGGGTTGCTTTTCAGATGGGAGCAACTATTTACCTATTTGTTATGTTAGGCAAATGGTTAGACAACACCTACAACAATGGAGCTAGAGCTTATGTTATTGTTGCTACCTTAATGGGTGTTGGAATTTCTTTATACCTAACAGTAAAACAATTGAATAGGATTAATTCTTAATGAACCAGCAGCTTTTAAATTTTTTACGTAGAATAATTTTCATTACTGGAGCAGCTTTTGCTGTTCACATATTAATACTACATTATTTAGATCTTGCGCATTTTAACAATAAACTACTGCTTTCATACAGTGCTAATATACTATTGGCAACGCTTGTTTTTTTGATGCTGTTTTTTTTAAGAAAGAAATTTAAAAATCAACTAGGAGTTGTTTTTTTAATAGGAAGTGTTCTAAAATTCGGTTTCTTTTTTTTATTGTTTTACAGGCCCTATAACGCTGACGGTATTATTTCCAAAACAGAATTTTTCGCTTTCTTTGTGCCGTACTTTTTTACACATACTATAGAGATTTTCAGCCTCTCTAAATGGTTAAACAAAATCTAAGAACAAAGAGCTTGTATTTTAGTCAAAAACCCCAGTAAAATAAAGTTTAAAATAGTTTTTCTTTTTAGGATAAAAACTTACATTTGCATCGATTTTTAAGCCACTATTATTTAGAGTTAAATGCATAGAAAAATAACTGTAAAAGCGTTAACCTTAGTCTTCTTTTTATTCTCCATTGCAATTTTTGCAAATGACGATAAAAAAACGACAGAAGAAAAGACTCACCAGACTGAAAAGACGAAAGAGCAAAGAGAAAAAGAAGTAGAAGAGTATATTCCACATCACCTTTTAGATTCGCATGACTTTAGTTTGTTTTCATACACAAGCGATGAAGGAGAGCACGTGTATGTTGGTTTTCCTTTGCCCGTTATTTTATGGGATGATGGTTTAACTGTATTTATGTCTTCAGAATTTCACCATGGTGAAACAGTTGCAAAATCTGGAGAAAACTATTATAAATTAGATCATGGCAATATCTATAAAACAGATGCTTTAGGAACAATTAGCTATGATGCAGCTCATCATGCAACAAACATAAAGCCAATAGATTTTTCAATAACAAAAAATGTATTTACTGTTATGATGGTTGGTTTGCTCATGTTTTTTATGTTTAGCAGCATGGCAAAAGCATACAAGAAAAACGAATCTATGCCTAAAGGAATGGGTCGCTTATTAGAGCCAATAGTAATTTACATTCGTGATGACATTGCCAGACCAAATATTGGAGAAAAGCATTACAAAAGATACATGAGCTATTTACTTACTGTATTTTTCTTTATTTGGATAATTAACTTATTTGGATTAACTCCTTTGGGAATTAATGTAACCAATAATATTGCCATCACATTTTGTTTGGCAATAATTACCTACTTAATTACCACGTTTACCGCAAAAAAAGATTACTGGAAACACATTTTTTGGATGCCAGGAGTGCCAACGCCAATGAAATTTATCTTAATGCCAATAGAGTTGTTAGGAACCTTCATTAAGCCGTTTTCTTTAATGATACGTTTGTATGCAAACATTACAGCAGGGCATATTGTATTGATGAGTATTTTAGGAATGATTTTTATAGCTCAAAATTGGCTAGGAGGATCGTTGTCTTTTTTATTAGCAATGGTATTAGGAATACTAGAATTATTAGTAGCGGCTTTACAAGCCTATATTTTCACAATGTTGTCTGCGCTTTATTTTGGGTCGGCAGTGGAAGAACACGATCATCATTAAGATGATTTTAAAAATGAATTTTTAATTTTAAATATATATTATGGAAGGTTTAAATTTTATCGGAGCAGGATTAGTAGTAATCGGAGCAGGTATCGGTATCGGTCAAATTGGTGGAAAAGCAATGGAAGCAATTGCTCGTCAGCCAGAAGCGACAGGAAAGATCCAAACAGCGATGCTTATTGCAGCAGCTTTAATTGAAGGTATTGGTTTTGCTGCATTATTTGCAGTATAAGCTAAGATTTTAAAGTAATAGGTCTTGGCGGTTGGCTACGACCTATTTACTTACATTAAACAAAAACAGTTAACACAGTACACAGTATATATTATGGATAAACTAATCGAAGATTTTTCTGTTGGATTATTTTTTTGGCAGCTAATCCTTTTTGTAGGGCTGGTTCTTTTATTAAAAAAGTTTGCCTGGAAACCAATCTTAAATTCTGTAAATGAACGAGAAGAAGGTATTAAAGACGCCTTAGCATCTGCTGAAGAAGCTAAGAAAGAAATGCAGAATTTAAACGCTAGTAACGAGCAATTGTTAAAAGACGCTAGGTCAGAAAGAGATGCATTGATGAAAGATGCTCGTGATATTAAAGACAAAATGATTTCTGATGCAAAAGAAGAAGCAAAAGAAGTTACTGCCAAATTAATAGACAATGCACTAACATCTATAGAGCAAGAAAAACAAGCAGCTTTAGCAGAATTAAAAAATCAAGTAGCAGAATTATCTATTGGTATTGCAGAAACAGTTATTAAAAAAGAATTAGCTTCTAAAGACGATCAGCTTAAATTAGTTGAAGAAATTTTAAAAGAAGTTAAGTTAAGTTAAGAGCATGAAAGACGCAAGACCCGCATTAAGATACGCAAAAGCAATTTTGAATTTAGCCAAAGAAACATCGGCTGAAACAGAAGTGAATGCAGATATGCAGTTAATTGCAGCAACCATTTCTGAGAATCTAGATTTGGGTGTTATGCTAAAAAGTCCAGTGATTAAATCTTCGGAGAAGAAAAAAGTATTAAACAGTTTGTTTGCTGGAAAAACACATGTTATTTCTTTAGGAATGTTTGATTTATTACAAGAAAACAAACGAATGAGTATGTTGCTCTCCATTGCAAAACAATACTCAATAATATATGATTTTTTAAAGAGAATACAAGTAGCAAAAGTTACCACTGCAGTTCCTTTAACAAAAGAATTACAAACAAAAGTAATGGCAAAAATTGTTGCACTAACAGGCAATAAGGCAAGCTTAGAAAACAGTGTAAACCCGGCTATTTTAGGAGGGTTTATATTGCGGGTTGGAGATGTGCAATACGATGCAAGTATCTCTAATCATTTAAACGAATTAAGAAAGGAATTTGACAACAGTCATTATATTCCAAAAATTTAATTATACATCAAATTATAAAAGATGGCGGCAATTAAACCAGCTGAAGTTTCAGCAATTTTAAAGCAACAATTAACAAATTTTGACGCAAACGCATCACTTGCAGAAGTAGGAAGTGTTCTACAAGTAGGAGATGGTATTGCTCGTGTGTACGGATTATCTAATGTACAATACGGAGAATTAGTTGAGTTTGATAACGGACTAGAAGGAATTGTATTAAACCTAGAAGAAGACAATGCAGGAGTTGTTTTGCTAGGAGCTTCAACAACCATTAAAGAAGGATCTACTGTAAAACGTACCGAGAGAATTGCATCTTTAAGAGCAGGAGAAGGAATCGTTGGACGTGTTGTAGATACTCTAGGAAACCCAATAGATGGTAAAGGACCTATAGAAGGTAAAACCTATGAAATGCCTCTAGAGCGAAGAGCTCCAGGAGTTATTTATCGTGAGCCTGTAACAGAACCTTTACAAACAGGTATTAAATCTATTGACGCTATGATTCCTGTAGGAAGAGGTCAGCGTGAGTTGATTATTGGAGACCGTCAAACAGGTAAATCTACCGTAGCTTTAGACACCATCTTAAACCAAAAAGAATTTTATGATGCAGGGCAACCAGTGTACTGTATCTATGTAGCTATTGGCCAAAAAGCATCTACTGTTGCAGGAATTGCAAACATGTTAGAAGAAAGAGGAGCCTTAGCTTATACCACAATTGTTGCTGCAAATGCATCAGATCCTGCAGCAATGCAAGTATATGCACCATTTGCAGGAGCCGCCATTGGAGAGTACTTTAGAGACACAGGAAGACCAGCATTAATTATATATGATGACCTATCTAAACAAGCAGTAGCGTATCGTGAAATTTCTTTATTATTAAGAAGACCACCAGGACGTGAAGCCTACCCTGGAGATGTATTTTATCTTCACTCAAGATTGTTAGAAAGAGCTGCAAAAGTAATCAACGATGATAAGATTGCCAGCGAAATGAATGATTTACCAGACCCTTTAAGACCAATTGTAAAAGGTGGAGGTTCTTTAACAGCATTGCCAATTATTGAAACACAAGCAGGAGATGTCTCTGCATACATTCCAACCAATGTAATTTCTATTACAGATGGGCAAATTTTCTTAGATGGAGATTTATTTAATTCAGGGGTTCGACCAGCTATTAACGTAGGTATTTCAGTATCTCGTGTAGGAGGAAACGCTCAGATTAAATCTATGAAAAAAGTATCTGGAACCTTAAAGTTAGATCAAGCACAGTATCGTGAATTAGAAGCGTTTGCTAAGTTTGGATCAGATTTAGATGCAGCTACAATGAATGTAATTTCAAAAGGACAACGAAATGTTGAAATTTTAAAGCAAGCACAAAACGATCCTTTTACAGTAGAAGATCAGGTAGCTATTATTTATGCAGGTTCTAAGAACTTGTTAAAAGAGGTTCCTGTAAAAAAAGTAAAAGAATTTGAAAGAGACTATATTGATTATTTAAATGCGAAGCATAGAGATGCTTTAGATATTTTAAAATCAGGTAAGTTAACAGACGAAGTAATTGCAACACTAGAAAGTGCTGCAAAAGAAATCTCAGCAAAATTTGCGTAAACACTAAACCCTTTAAAGATTTAGAGATATGGCAAACTTAAAAGAAATACGTAATAGAATAGCATCCATTGGATCTACAATGCAGATTACCAGTGCCATGAAAATGGTTTCTGCTGCAAAGTTAAAGAAGGCACAAGACGCTATTACAGCAATGCGTCCTTATTCTTCTAAATTAACTGAGTTATTACAAAACTTAAGCGCAACATTAGATAGTGATGTTGGAGGAGCGTATACTAAGCAAAGAGATCTCTCAAAAGTATTGCTAGTGGTTGTAACCTCAAATAGAGGTTTGTGTGGGGGATTTAATTCTTCTGTAGTTAAAGAAACAGTTCAAAACATTACAGCAAACTATCAAGACGTTCATGTAGATCTGCTAACAATTGGTAAAAAAGGGAATGATATTTTATCAAAAACATATCCTGTTATAGATACTAGAAATGATATTTATGATGACCTAACCTTTGATAAGGTTGCTGAAGTTGCAGAAAAAATCATGCATTTATATGTAGATGGAACCTATGATAAAATAGAAATCATTTACAATAGATTTAAAAATGCAGCAACACAAATTCCGCAAGTAGAGCAATTTTTGCCTATTAAGCCTGTAGAAGGAGACGCCAATGCAAATGCTGATTATATTTTTGAACCATCTAAAGAAAAGATTGTCTTAGAGTTAATTCCTAAATCATTAAAGACACAATTATACAAATCTGTAAGAGATAGTTTTGCTGCAGAACACGGAGCTAGAATGACTGCAATGCACAAAGCAACAGACAATGCTACTGAATTACGAGACGATTTAAAGTTAACGTATAACAAAGCTAGACAAGCTGCAATTACCAATGAAATTTTAGAAATTGTTGGAGGAGCAGAAGCATTAAAAAACTAACAACAAGAGTATATATTAAAAAGAGCGCATCTTAGAGATGCGCTCTTTTTTTGTAAATTAAATTAAAATGTTTTATGCTCGTTTTATTTTTGGCACGCAATTTGAAAACAATACCATATAACCAATAAAACAAACCTCATGAAAATCTTCAAATTACTCTTAGTTTTGTTTATAAGCAGCGTTTTTTTTAGCTCTTGTACAGTAACAGATGACACCTTAGACAACTCTATTTCTTTAGGAGAGTTAATGTCTAGTTATGATTTATGGTATGTAGATATTCATAGAACCAATGGTAATGGTGATGTTCCATTTGTATCAATTGCATTTACCTTGTCTTTTGCCAATGGAAATATGTACGCCAACAATAATATTGTAGATGTTGGTTTTACAGGAAACGGTCTTGGGATTCAGGTAGGAAATTATGATACTTTTGGAACCTATCTAGAAACATTTCACGATATAGATGGAAGACATGATTTTGAGGTGGTACAGCTATCTTTAAATGAAATAAGAATCTTTGATACAGTTCAAAATGTAAGCTACGTTCTTGTTGGTTATCAGACAGATGAATTTGATTATGACATGTTGTTTTATGATAATATAGAATATTTTTTACAAGAATACACGGCTTGGGAAAGAACAGCAATTAGTGTAGCAGGTACTCCAAACCCATTTGATAGCGAACATTATTTACAATTTACACCAGAAAATAATACAACATTTTATTCTTCTCATGATTCGTTTGGCACAAATATTGATAATATTTTGTGGGATTTCACAGGTAATTATGAGGTTTTTGATGTTGTAGGATTTGATAATTTAAAAATACTCACACTTAATTATGAATTCGGAGATTTTGAAGAATTTGAATTAACTGTTGTGAATGATCAAAAGATAGAGTTATTTCATATTAGTTCAGAAACAACCTATGAATTTACAGGAAGAGGATTTATTCAACTTTTAAGAGGTGAAAAAAGTTCAAAAACTATTGTAAGTAAGGAGGGAAGAAAACGAACTAAGGTAATAAGAAAGAAAAAAGAAAAAAGTAAGTCATAACAAGGTTTTGGTTAGTTGATTCTTGGTTGGTTGTTCTTTATAACCAACAAGAAGGATGCCGCTCTAGAGGTAGAGCGGTTTTTTTCTGCCCAAAAATTAGTATTTCTAAAATAATTGTGATGGTACATCTCATGAAAATCTGTTATCTTTAATCCAAAACAAATTCATGGATTTAACTGTATTTATTACAGGAGCTACCTCAGGAATAGGAAAAGCAACTGCAGAATTTTTAGCAAAACACGGCTATAGATTAATTCTTTGTGGAAGAAAAGAGGATCGATTAAAAGAATTAAAACAAACTCTTGGTAAACAAACAGGCATTACTACTTTACAGTTTGATGTAAGAGACAAAGAGGCTGTTTTTTCTGCAATAGAAAGTCTTCCTGAAAATTTTAGAGACATAGATGTGTTAATTAACAATGCGGGGAATGCTCATGGAATGAGTTCTATACAAGATGGAGATATTAATGACTGGGATGCAATGTTAGATATTAATGTAAAAGGACTGTTATATGTCTCTAGAGCAATCTTACCCAAAATGATTGAAAAAAACAGTGGTTTTATTGTTAATATTGGATCTACTGCAGGAAAAGAAGTATATCCGAAAGGAAATGTTTATTGTGCTTCTAAGTCTGCTGTAGAGGCTATTAATAAAGGAATGCGAATGGACTTAAATCAATACAATATTCGGGTAAGCGCTATACACCCTGGGTTGGTAGAAACAGCATTTTCAGATGTTCGTTTTAAAGGCGACACAGAAAGAGCAAGAAAAGTATACCAAGGCTATAAAGCGCTACAGCCAGAAGATATTGCAGAGATTATTCATTTTGTAATTACCAGACCTTATCATATAAATATTGAAGATTTGGTTGTGTTTCCATCAGCACAAGCAAGCGCAACCATTATTAATAAAAAATAAATGAGTACATATTCTAAAATTATAGCGGGCTGTATGTCTTGGGGAGCATGGGGAAGACAATTTTCTACTCAAGAAATGATTGCTCAAATAAACACCAGCTTAGAGGCGGGCATCACTACTTTTGATCATGCAGATATTTATGGCGAATATACCACAGAACACCAATTTGGAAAAGCTTTTGCTAAAAGCGGCATAGAAAGAGAACGCATTCAACTAATTTCTAAATGTGGTATTCAACATGACGGAGGCACTAGAGACAATGGTATAAAACACTATAACTATTCTAAAGAATATATTATTTGGAGTGTAGAAAAATCACTAAAAGACTTACATACACCCTATTTAGATCTCTTATTATTGCACAGGCCTAGCCCATTAATGCATCCAAATGAAATAGCAGCAGCAGTTTCTGTATTAAAAGAAAGTGGAAAAATTTTAGACTTTGGCGTCTCTAACTTTAGTCCTTCGCAGCTTAGTCTACTAGACAATAAGACCGCTGTCTCTGTAAATCAAATAGAATTTTCTTTAACACAACATTCAGCAATGCACAATGGAGTGTTAGATCAGTTATTACAAAAAGAAGTAATACCAATGTCTTGGAGCCCATTAGGAGGTTTTTTTAAAGAAGCAACTAAAACCAACACTAGGATTAAAAAAGTATTAGATACCTTCACTAACAAATACAATGCAACAGAAGATCAAATATTATTAGCTTGGATCTTAAAACACCCCTCAGGAGTAATACCTGTTGTTGGAACAACATCAAAAGCTCGACTACAAAATGCAGTAAAAGCATTAGATATTGAGTTAGACTTAGAAGATTGGTTTACTTTATTGGTAGAATGTCAGGGTCATAAAGTTCCGTAACAATGATTAACAAACGTCTTTTAATTAAAAACTTGCTCAGTCATAATGACGAGAATAGTTTTTATGACAAAAAGATGAAGCTTTCTTTGAACGGAAAAGAAGGCAAGGCCAAATTTTTAAAACACCTTTGTGCGCTGTCCAATTCTAATCCGGGCAATAACTCCTATATTATCATAGGGGTTGAAGATGAAGAAAATAAGATTGTTGGAGTTGATTTTTACGATGACAGTAAAATACAAAACCTGGTGAATGCTTATTTGGAAAGCCCGCCTAAAATAACCTATGAAAACGTTCCATTTCCAAGTTTACCTAGACACAAGGTTATTGGGCTAGTAACAATTCATCCAAACAGCCATATTACCTCACTACTTAAAAACGCATGGAAATATAGAAGAGAAACTATTTTCTATAGAAGAGGCAGTAATTCTATGCCAGCCTCTAAAAATTTTGAGCTAAGAGACACCAATAAAACAATTGTTGAAGCCATAGAAAAAAACGCCAATAACAATATAGAATTAACGCTGGCTGGAGTTTTTGATTTCTTTAATAATCACAAGCCAGAATACAATCCTCAATACAAGGTTTTTAATGAGCAATTTGTGTTGTGTTGGGCAGGAGAAAAGAAGCATATTGATGGTGAAGAATTTTTTACTCGGGTAGATATTGAATTAATTAATGAACAGGTAAGATTGTTTTTTTCATCGCTAGATGAGGTGCAAATTAGTTACAATAAAAACTCTTTTATCATTACAGAATATATACTACTAGGCTTAGATGCTCAAGAAAAGTTTTATCCTCTAGAAAAAACAATCATCAATTTTAAAGAAAACGGGAAACATGATATTGTTACAGAGTTTTTATTTGAATCACCTCAGTTTGATGACGTCATGATTCAGCATATTTATCAAAACACCATTACTATTATTTCAAAAATTGAAAAAGGAGCGCCTCTTTCTGTATTAGAATATGAAGATGTGCCAAGACTTCCCAAAAATTGTTTACTCTGTTTTTTACATGGTTATTCAGATGCTGTAGCGCAACTCAGAAAAGCAAAAGACTATATTAAAAACATAGAAGACAAAACCACGTATATAAAATACAAAGAAGCCATGCGTGCATTTCGAAAGGTGAAATATAGCTAATTAGCTATCTATATTATTCAATCCATATAGACCCTATAGAATAGGTTCTTGCCTGACCACTTATAATAACTCTATCGTTTTTATCTAAGCAATTTAATGTGCCTCTTCTTTTGGAGAGTTGTAGCGCAGTGAGTTCTTTTTTATGAAGTTTCTTTGCCCAAAAAGGAATTAGAGAACAATGAGCAGAGCCTGTTACGGGATCTTCTAAAATAGATGCCTGTGGGGTAAAAAAACGTGATACAAAATCGCAGGTAGTCCCTTTTGAGGTAACAATTACACCGCCTGTATCAAGATTTATTTGGTCAAATAGCTGCCTGTTAATTTTAATGTTTTTTATTTCTTCTTCAGTATCATACACTAAAACATAATCTCTTAACTTATACACCTCTTTTGGTACAATATTTAATGATTTTTCTATGATTTTAGGAAGTGCTGCAAGAACAGGCATTCTTGATGGGAAATCTAAAAAATAAAAATCATCTTTTACACAAACACTTAGATCTCCGCTTACCGTCTCAAAAACAATGTTGTTTGAAGGATATTTTAAAATTGTTTTTAAGCAATGTGCAGTTGCTAAGGTTGCGTGCCCGCATAAATCCATTTCAATTTCTGGCGTAAACCATCGCAAATGAAATTTATCTCCTTTTGGAACAAAAAAGGCAGTTTCTGCAACGGCATTTTCTTGTGTAATTTTTAATAAGATGTCATCAGGAAGCCATGAGATTAAAGGAACAACACAGGCCGGATTTCCACCAAAAACAGTATTTGTAAACGCGTCTATTTGATAAAGGTCTAAGGTCATTTTTTAGTTAATAGAGATTGCCAAAATAAGTTTGTCTGTTCAATATAATTATCATTTTTTTTGCTCTTTGCCCATTGATTTGCAATTTTAACAGTTATTAAAGCCCCTTTACCATTATTGTTTTTGGCTTGTATTTTTGCTTTTAGTAAGCCGTACCGAAAATTTTCAGGACTTTTTTCAAGCGCTTTATCAATAAAATCGAGTGCTTCATTTAAATCTTTACCATTATTGCTGTAGTATTGAGCTGCTTCAAAATAGGTTCTATGAGGAATACTTTCTGGAGTTTTCATAAACTCAGTCATTTGTTGCTCTATTTGGCTGGCTACTTCTAGCTTCATAGGAATTGAAATTAAGGTGTTTTCCCAAACAAGTTGAAGTTCTAAAGAGTCTGATGTGAGTGTTGCAAATTGCATGGTAAAGCTTTCTACATAGTTCGTTGTTTTTATGGGTTTTACTTCAAACCTAAATATATCGTCAGCTGATTTGTAAGCATCTCCAGCAATACTTCTAAGGGTTGTGTTTGAATGAATAATAATTGTCCAAAGATCTTCACTAGGAATGGTATAGATTGCATAAGTGCCAGGAAGAATTGTCTGTCCACCAATTTTGGCAGATTCTGTGAAAGTAATTTTAGTTGAGGCATTTGCTCCTGTTCGCCAAATGGTATTATAGGGCACTAGATTGCCAAATACTTTTCTTCCCTTAGCAGAGGGCCTAGAATATTTTAAACTAATTTTAGTAAGTCCTATTTCTTGCGAAATTTCACTAAAAGGGCTTAATGTGGGTGTTTTTAATCGTTGACTTTTACAAATAGAAAAACATAATAAAAGACAGATAAAAGAAATTGTGTACTTCATGTGGCTGATAATTTATATCATTGAATTCCTAAATTTAGGAATTAATTTTAAATACTTCGAAAGTTCTAGTCCATTCTAATGCTTTTCCTGCTTTAATATTTATTTTAAAAAACAACTCCGGACTAATTACATGACCCCAACCCCATACATTCATTTTGTTTGTTTGAAAATTTCCAGTTTCTTGGATTCCTATTTTAGTATTTGAATTTAGTAAGGTCCAAGCAGCATTTTCAAGCTTACCCCCAGAAAGGTTACTAAAAAAGAACTGTTCTTTGGGCGTCTCCTTAAATGTTATACGGTTACTACCAATAGTAACTTTTTGTTCAGTGTTTACAGTTTCGTCAAAAAGTGGTGGCTCCAACTTAAAGGGGAATTCCAAGGCATATTCTTTTCCTTTTAAGGCATTGTCTGTCGCCATAAAATTATGTACATATTCATCGGTAACAATTTCTTTCTCACCAGTATTGTGAAGGGTGTATTTAACTGTAAAACTAGAAGAATATAATTTAATTTCTTTTGTTAATTTATAGGAATATCCATTAAAAGCTTCTGATGTACAGTGTATGATTACGGCATTAGCTTCAGTAGAAACAGAAAATTTAGCAGGTTTTACAGCATACTTTTTATGAAATAAGTATTGCTCATTTTCTTTCTTTAATAATCCGATACCTATTTTGTGAAACCACCCGCCAATGGCTGTTTCGTGAAAGCCTAAAGGAGTATCTATTCCAAATTCATTGTAAAAGCCTTTCCCAAAACATGCGGTATTTATAAGATCAGTATTCTCAATGGTGGTTAAAGGAATGTTTTGAAATTTTAGCTGAGAAATTTTACCCGTCCAGTCAAATCGTGTACAGCTATAATTTTCTGTAGGTGCATCTATATGTAGTTCTAAATGATTGTTTTTAAGAATATGGACCATGCTAAAAAAAGAATTACTTTTTCATTTCCATATAATCAACCACTAAGTTTACCATAGCGTTTACACCCGTAATAAAACCACTTTCATCAAGATAAAATTCTGGGGTATGATGTGGTGCAGAAGTTTCAGGGTCTTTTCCTTTTGGTAAGGCACCTACATAAAAATAGAAGCCAGGTACTTCATTCGCAAAAAAAGAAAAGTCTTCAGCTCCTGTTTCTGCTGGAACTAATACTACATTTTCGACTCCTGTAGATTTTTGAAGAGAGGGAAGCATCTTGGCTGTAAGGGCAATATTATTAAATGTAACAGGGTAATGTGAAGAGTAAGGAAGTTCTAAAGTGGCTTCAGTTCCGTTTGCTTCAGCTGTTTTAGTTACGATTTGACGAATACGCTCAAAAACTAATTTTTCATCAGCTTCACTTAATGTTCTTACCGTACCTAACATTTCTACTTGTTCAGGAATGATATTAGATCTATTTCCTCCGTGAATGGCTCCAATAGTAACTACAGCAGCATTTTTGGTAACATTTACATTACGACTCACAATTGTTTGAAGATTATTTATAATTTGAGCAGATACCACTATAGGGTCTACAGATGACCAAGGTTCTGCACCATGTGAAGATTTACCTTTTACGGTAATTTTCATGTCGCCAACACCCGCAAACATACCTCCAGGGCGATACGTGATTTTTCCAACTTCTACCTGAGCATTGATGTGAAGGCCAAAAATAACATCTACTTTTGGGTTGTTTAAAGCACCTTCTTTAACCATTAATTCTGCGCCGCCTTCTTCACCTTTGGGAGCACCCTCCTCAGCAGGTTGAAAAATAAACTTAACGGTTCCTTTCAGTTCTTTTTGTATTCCAGATAAAATTTCGGCAACACCCATAAGAATGGCTACATGAGAATCGTGCCCACAAGCATGCATTACAGCAGTTTCTTTTCCTTCATAAAAGGTAGTTGCTTTTGAAGCAAAAGAAATAGGAGTTCTTTCTAAAACAGGCAAGGCATCCATATCTGCTCTTAAGGCAACTACAGGGCCAGGAAGCCCTCCTTTAAGAACTCCAATAACACCCGTAACGCCAACCTCAGTTTTTACTTCCATACCAAGAGATCGTAGATGTTTTGCTACCAATGTTGCAGTTCTAAATTCTCGATTCCCCAATTCAGGATTTTGATGAATGTCTCTTCTCCAATCAATAACTTTCTGCTCAATATCTTTAAAGTTTCTTTCAAGATTATTTGATTGTGCGTTTAGTTTAGGTAAACTTAAAAGCATTATAAATGCCAGTAATATGTGTTTTTTTTTCATTGTATGGTTTTTTTCAATGTCAGTTTATTCTATTAAGAGAGAAACATCTGTGTGACTGTTTTTAGGATAAACTTTTAAGCAACTAATGTAGCAAAAGAAAATGGGTTAGTATTAGAGTACTCAATTTTAAACAATTTTAAGACGTAATCTTTTGCAATAAAGCCTTTAGGTTATCATCACAGGCTATAATAATTACTTACTTAAAACAATTAATGAGGCTGTTCCCAGACTTATATTGTAACTTAGACTTCAATTTTAAAAACAATTATTATGATAAAACAGATTAAATTAGTTGGGTTTATTGCAATTACCGCTTTAATTCTTTCAGCTTGTTCAACGACTGAACAAAAAGAAGTTCTAGATATGGATAAGGTTCGATTAGAAATACAAGCAATGGAAGATGCTTATGCAGCAGGGGAGAAAGCAAAAGATGCTGATGCTGTAGCCGCTTATTATAGTGATGACGCCATTAGTTACAGTAGAAACACAGAACCGCTATCTGGTAAGGCGGCCATTAGAGATAACATTGCAAACAACATTGCAAAAGGGACTGAAGGAAATTATAATGTATACACAGTTGTTGATGTTTTTGCTGAAGGCGATACTGCAATAGAGGTTGGTTCTTGGGTAGAATTTGATCCTTCTGGCAAAGAAGTTGACAATGGAAATTTCATGTCATATTTTCAAAAGCGTGATGGTAAATATGTTTGTGTGAGAGATATGAGCACCACTACTTCTCCAGCTAAGGCTAGTATGTAAGCGAATATTCAATAAAATTTAAAGTCTTGCTAACAATATTTTTAATAAAGTGCATTTTTTAATGCACTTTATTAATTAAGTTTTAAGAGCTAGTGAATCTAATAAAAAAGTTACTTATGCTGTTTTTATGTCTTCATAAAATTTTGCATAGCTAATTTGTATGTACGGAGAAAGCCATAAGAAACCAATTCCTAAAGTTAGTATACAAAGCAACGCCCAACCTATAAAACGTAATCCAAGACAGAAATATTTCCACTTATAACCATCCATCATTTCTTTGCTCTTTTTTAAAGCATCCATTGAGCTAATAGCATCATCTTCTGCTAAAATATAAAAGGTTTGTGAGTATGCAATAGCAGCAATTATACCTGGTATTATTAGCAACAACATCCAAAGTAAGATAAGCACAACCATTAAAAGATAGGCTCCTAATACAGTTCCATAATTTTTAAATCCTTCAAAAATTTGCTCTAATCGTGCATTTTCACCTCTAGAGAGGCTTAATGAAAACATAGAAATACCTACCAACATTGGGCCAGCAATAAAAAGAACGAGAACAGGACCCACTGTTGGAATAACTTGAAAAATAGATATAATTATTCCGTACACTAGAAAGGTTGCAATTGCCAATCCCCAATTTCCAGAGAGTGATTCTCTAGCTTCTGCCATTAATTCTGTATTTTCTTTTACCATTTTTATTTTTTTTAGGTGAATAGTTTTTTTGTTAAATCAAGATAGTTAACATAGCAAAATTATTTTAAGTTGACTCAATTTTTTAAACTTCATAATGGCTCATTACTTCTTATCTTTAATAATAAGCGCCGGTATGTCTAAAGACTTGTAAAGTGCATTATAAGCATTCATTTCAGTTGTTATAATGGCATCTCTCTCGGTTTTATACACCTGCCAATCTTCCATTAAATCTCTAAATCGTTCTTTCGCTCCTGAAGTAACTTTAGGATTTGCTTGGTCTAAATAACTCTTTAGCTGAATTAATTGTGCGTTTAGCTTGTTATTAAAATTAATAACGTCCTGAAATGTTTTTTGCTTTGCCTGTATTAGATTCTCTTCCCAGCTATTGATTCGCTTTGTTAAGGCCTCGCCTTTTTCTATTAAAGAATCTGCATTCTTTGTATCTTTTAAAAGTTTGGCATAGTTGGTCAGCTGTGTTTTTGCAGAGCGCATTTGGTTCACAGATTCATGCATTTCTTTGACGGTATTTTCTATAGAAACTAGCATCTTTTGCTGTTCTATAAAATCTTCAGGGCTTGAAACAACTTTTGGGTTTGAAAGAATTATTGCTTCAGTTTCAGAAACAACATCTCCAAATGTCAGTCTTAAAGTATAATTTCCTGGAGCAACACTTGAGCCAGATAAGCCGCCAAATATAAAAACCTTATGTATAGAAGGAAGCGGTTCTCTGCGAAAATCCCAAGTGAAACGATTATATCCCTTTTTTGACCCTAAAATTTGCGGTTTAGAAGGGCCACCTGGCCACGATTTAAAATTTGCAACCTTTTTATTGGTGTAGGTTCTAATTACCTGAGAGTTCTGTAAAACCTCTAATGTTAAGGGTAATGAATCTATATTTTTTTCTAGATAATAATCGAAGGTAACCCCACTTTTTGGGTTTTGTCCTTGACCAACAGCTTTAGAAGTGCCGCCAAAAATTCTATAGGTAGCTTTAGGTTTTACAAGTTCAATAGCTTTATTCTGTAGCCCCTTGTTTTGCAGCGCTCCTAAATCATCTAAAATCCAAAAGCCTCTTCCAGATGTTGCAGCCACTAAGTCGTTGTCTTGTATAATTAAATCGTTGATAGCAACTACCGGTAAGTTTAGTTTTAATCGTTGCCAAAATATGCCATCATCGTTTGAAACATATAATCCAGTTTCTGTTCCCGCATATAATAACCCTGGTTGTTTTTTATCTGCTCTTACCACCCTTGCAAAACCGTTAGGATCATTTAAGCCGGTTATAATTTTAGTCCAAGTTTGCCCATAATTATTGGTTTTAAAAATATGAGAATTTAAGTCCATAGATTTATATCTCATAATTACCACATAGGCAGTTGCAGGGTTGTGTTGGGAAACATCAATACTATTTATGATACCGTCTTTAATCCCGTCAGGTGTAATATTCTCCCAGCTTTCACCACCATTTTTTGTAATGTGTAAAAGACCATCATCACTACCGGCATATAAAACACCCTGTTCATGCTGCGATTCTACCAAAGCAGTAAGTGTATTATAATTTTCGCCACCAGCAGCTTCATTTGTATAGGGGCCACCACCTGGGCCATGTTTGGCAATTTCATTTTTGGTTAAATCTGGACTTATTGCAGACCAATTAATTCCTTGATCTGTTGTTTTAAAAACAACATTACCTGCATGATACACTGTAGTTCTATTGTGAGGGGAGGTAATAATAGGAGCATTCCAATTATAACGATACTTCGCATCTTTAGGTGCAATACTTAAGCCTAATTCTGGATATTCCTTAATTGATTTTTGTTCTCTGGATGCTCTAGACCACGTGCTAATATTTCCCTGATAGGTACCTCCGTACACTAACTCAGGAGCGTCTGGATCAAAAGCAATAAAAGCACTTTCTCCACCAGCTACAGAATACCAATCTTTCCAATCTATTCCGGCATCATTAGTTCTACTAGCAATACCAATCGCAGAATTATCTTGCTGTCCTCCGTAGATATTATAGGGTACTAAATTGTCTGTAATTACTCGATAAAATTGAGAGGTTGCTTGATTTTGCTGCGTACTCCAACTTTTACCTCCATTAAAAGAGATATTAGCTCCACCATCATTTGAATTGATAAGGTTCTTGTTGTCTGTTGGATTAATCCACAAATGATGATTATCACCATGGGGTACAGGAATGTTAGAAAAACTTTTACCTCCATCTATAGACTTCATAACTGGAGCGTTTAAAACATAGACAGTATTTTCACTCTGTGGGTCTGCAAAAATTTCCATATAATACCAAGAACGGGCAATGTTAATACGATTGCTATTTACTTGTTTCCATGTTTTACCAGCGTTATCTGATCTATATACACCCCCTTTTTTATCTGCTGCCTCTACTACAGCAAATACCCGATCTGGATTAGCTCTAGAAACAGAAATTCCAGATTTTCCAAAAGCTTTTGGCAGGCCTGTTGTCATTTTTATCCAGTTATTTCCTCCATCAGAAGATTTAAATAAGCCAGAAGCTTCACCGCCAGATTCCATAATCCATGGGTATCTTTGATGTTGCCACATTGCAGCATATAATATACGAGGATTGGTCATGTCCATAGACAAAGAAGAAGCGCCAGTGGTATTATTTACAGATAAGATATTTTTCCATGTTTTTCCTCCATCTGTAGTTTTGTAGATGCCTCGTTCTTTTGAAGGCGCATACTGCGCTCCTTGAGCAGTAATATAGATGATATTAGAATTGGTTGGGTGAATGATAACATCAGAGATATGACGTGTTTTATCTAGCCCTATATGTTTCCATGTTTTTCCGGCATCCATAGATTTATAGACTCCACCTCCCATTGAAGTCATAACGCCTCTTGCTGCGTGTTCTCCCATGCCAACAACAACAATATTAGGATCACTTTCTGAAACTGCAATAGCACCAACAGAACCTGTTTTAAAAAAACCGTCTGAGATATTTTTCCATGTAATTCCATCATCAGTCGTTTTAAAAACTCCACCACCAGTAGAACCCATATAGTAGGTATGAGGCTTCCCTATAACACCTGTTGAGCTTACACTTCTACCTCCTCTAAAAGGGCCAATATTTCGCCATTTTAAACCATGAAACAAAGAGTCTGTTATAGCTACAGTAGGCTTTTTTGCTTTCTTTTTTCTTTTTTGAGAGTAGAGGGTTATTGGCAATATAAGAAGGCAAATACACAGAAGTTTAAATATTTTCATAAGATTAATTGTTGGATAGTTGTTAATGAGAACTACGTTGGTTTAGAAATTAAAGTTACCAAATAAAACACAAATAAAAAATTTATATAATTTTGATATGTATGTTTGAGTAGGCGAATTAACAAAATAAGTTTTTACAAGATGAATCTTATCTGTTTATTTTCTTACTCACAATTTTTTAGCTGCTTTTATTTAGTTAATTCTAGTTTAATTAATTGCAAAATTTCTCCATTTTGATTTTTTATATCATCTAATTCCGTAAGATATTCTTTTGCATAAGCGTAGGACCTCACGCTATAATTTTCAAAGGCTTCATCTTTAAGTAGCCCCAAATAGTCATAGGTTTTTTTTGGTGGAAGCATTTCATCACAAATATTTTCCCATTCTCCCGCTGGACTTATATACTGACCTTTTAACGCTAATGATTCGTATTGATATTTTCTTATTGTTAAAGCTTCTTCATCAGAATCTTTTATTAAGTCTTCCCAACTAAACAAAACCTCTATCAGTCTTTTGTTTTTAATTAAATGAATTTCACTAGATGAAATTGCAGATCTTAAGGCTCCGTTGCTGGGGTTAAATGTGTAGACCCACCCTAAGCCCATTATGAGTTCCTCATAATCTTTAGCAGAATACTTTATAGCATTGTTGTTAATCATCTTATTAGCTATTAGATAGGCTTTTGGAACTTCTTCAATATAATAAATAACCTTTTCTAATTGTTTTAGATTTGATTCAAATTCTAACTGTAAGGCATTTAAAACAGTTTTCTTTTGATTATTATTATTGCTTTCCATGCGCCATTGGTTTAATTGAATGGCGAGTAATATCCCAATAACAACAAGTACAACCTCTCCAATGGCGTATTTTATATAATTTGAAGTATTGTTTTCCATAATTAATTTTTGACGAGATTGTCTAAATAATTTTATCATTGGATTAATGTAAATTTTTATTGTCAGTTTTACACGCTATAGTTACGGTAAATAAGAAAACCAGTAATAGCTGTTTGTTTAAAATATCTCTCATGAAATTTTAAGTTTAATTAGAAAAGAATGAAGCCCTTTAATGAAGTCTAAATTAATAAATACAAATTGAAAACAAAGGTTATTTGATGATTTAGCTCAAAAGTTAAGCTTTTTCAAATAGCACAAGACTAATGACTAATTGAAGATGGTGTTTTTAATTCTTTAAAACAGTAAGGTAATAGTAATTAATAGCATCAGAATTACTTTCTATAATGTCTAATCGTTGGTCATTATTTAGATCAGCAAGAATAATGTCATAGGTGTATAGATTTCTCTTTTTTAGAACAATTTTTTTCCATAAACTTCCATTTTCAAAATTTAGAAAAACAGTATTTGGTTCTCCAGAATTAGCAATTACAATATCTGTATTTCCGTTTCCATCTATATCTCCAAAGTCTAATGAATATGATTTACTAGAGGAAGTATCAAAAACTATTTTTCTATGATACTCCATAGTACTATTTCCAAAATAGACCACGTTTGGCTCTTTTATATTAGCGGTGATAATGTCTAAAAAACCATCATTATCAATATCAACAACACCTAAAGACCTTGTTTCATCAGATCCACTTCCAAAAGGAAACTTTGTTAGAAACTGGCCTTTTCCATTATTTAAATAGATATAATTTTGTTGACCATCTCTATTGGCTACTATTAAATCTTTGTAACCATCTTTATTAATGTCTACAACATCTACATCTATGGTTGCGTCTTTTTTTGATCCAAATTTAACAATGTTTGGAAATTGCCCCTTTCCATTATTGAAGCATATTTCATTTTCTTTTCCTCTATTGGTAATCAGTATATCGATATCTCCATCAGAATCAATATCTACTGTTTTTATATTTCTGGTAGGAGAATACGGATTGCCAAAACTACCCGATTTCAGAAAATTTCCAGCTCCGTCATTTAAATAAAGGGTATTTGGAGCCATATCATTACCTACAATTACATCTAAATCTCCATCATTATCTATATCTGCTAATTCTGTGGCATAACTTGTTTCTTCAATATTGTCAAGAGCCTTGGCAACAGTAAATTTCCCAGACCCATTGTTAATGAATACCTTGTTGGTTTGTGGCCAATGCCTACCATTAGCAACCACTAAATCTATATCACCATCATTATCTATATCACCAGCACTTACTGAGGCAGATTTATCTGTGCCCATCCCAAGCACCAATCTAGAATTAGATGTAAAATGAATCTCTTGGCTACTCACTAGAGATGGTATTAATAAAGTTATAAATAGTAGTGCGTATTTCATTAGTCTGTAGTAAGGTTATTTTATTGCATAAATTTTGTAGGCAACACCTCCTTTAATTAATTTTCCAACCCCAACGGCAATTGTATGATTTAACCAGTTGTATTTTTTGGAACTTGTTTGAAAAACAGGATTGGTTCTAAAATAATAACTTCCATCTGCATTCATATGAATAAAGCCTTCGTAATAAGAATAGATTAGTTCGCCATCATCTGTCTCAAGTACAACTCTCACGTCTAGTTTGCTTGTTGTTGAGTTTAAACGCAACACCCAATCACCACCATTAGCAAGTACTTTTCCTTTTAATTTTGGACCTTCAAATGTGCCACCACTTACTGGGTAGATGGTTCGTTCGCCAAATGGTGTTTGACCAATTTGTAGGGGCTTGTCTAATGTAGATGTTAATTCGCATAGAAGCTCATAATTAAGACCTAGTTCTTCAGTAATTTCTTTTTTCATTTGGTTATTTTGTATCAAATACTTTTATGATTGTTCAATAAGGTTCATTCATGTTAATTAAATTTCTTTATCAAGTGATATGAGAACTCAATAATTTCTTTGTAATTATTTTTGCTTATTTTTTCATCTATTCCATGAAATCTAGACATGCTATTAGGACCTAAACGAATGGGGTAAAAACGGTAAACATCGTCTGAAATTTCATAAAAGTAGCGCGCGTCTGTACCTCCACCAACAAGTCCAGGAACTACAACGCTCTTTGGAAACATACCTCGTATGGTCTTTTCAAGTATTTTGTATGATTGAGAGTCTATACCAGAAACAGGAGATGGGTTCGATAAATACCCAACGGCCTCTACTTTAATTTTTTCAGATATGGTGTTTTGAACATGCTCTTGAACAGATTCAATGGTTTCTCCAGGCAAAATTCTAAAATTAATAGTTGCTTTAGCAACAGTTGGAATCACATTATTTTTAACGCCACCACCTATAATGGTTGGAGCCGTTGTAGTATGTGCATTTAAGGCTTCTAAAATGGTATTTTTAAATAACCAAGGATTAGCAAATGCTAGTTTACTAAAAAAAGGCATTTCAGGGCCCATATACTCAAGTTGGTAGTCTACAGGCTTTACAAGCTTATAAGGCAGTTGATTATTTTCTAGATCTACAATAGCTTGAGCTAACATTCCAATAGTATTTTCTTTTGGTGGTTGAGAGCTATGTCCGCCTTTGGTTTCTACTGTTAGTTCAAAAGAAGCAAAGCCTTTTTCAGCTAAATTAATCATGGCAACGGTTTTATCAACCCCAGGAACCAATCCTTCTGCTAAAAACCCACCTTCATCTAGCGTCATTGAGGCCTGTACTCCTTTTAATTTTAAATATTTTGCTATTTCAGCCGCTCCATTTGGCCCTCCAACTTCTTCATCATGTCCAAAGGCAAGGTAGATTGTTTGTGAAGGTTGAAAAGATTCTTCAAGAAGTTTTTCAACAGCTTCAAGAAGCCCTATTAAAGTTCCTTTATCGTCTAATGTTCCACGACCAATAATATCTGTGTCTGAAATTTTACCTTCAAAAGGGCCAGCTTCCCAGTCGTTTAAAGTGGGTTGATCTACAGGAACAACATCTTGGTGAGACAATAATATAATTGGTTTTTTTAATGAATCTATACCTTTCCATGTAAAAAGTAAGCTGTAGGTGTTAATCTTTTCTAATTGTAGTTTTGAGTGCGTTAATGGAAATGTTTTTTTAAGAAACCTATGAAAACCAAAAAATGCCGTAGAATCAGGAACAGCATCACCTCCAAAAGAAATTGTTCTGTATTTTAATCCTTCAGAGAGATTTTTAAAAACATCATTAGGGAGGCTTATTTGATCAATTTTTTCTGAACTTACTTGTTTAGAATTAAGCATAATGGTGTTAAAAACTAAAACACCAATTAGAATTATAGTTGCAGTGACAATTAAAAGAATTATTTTTTTCATGATGATTGATTGTTATATTTAGTAATGATTAAAGGAGGTGTCTTTATAGCATACCAGCAATATAGTTATTTTGTAAAGTCTTTAAAACTTATAGACGGGTCATAGTCATTATTGGTCTTTATAGAGTGTAATTCACTTTTTGGATCTTTGGAGGTTATCAAAGGAAAAAGAAGTTGCACGTACCAAGGTTCTTTTATTTGATTCCATGCACCAAATTTTGTAGGATACCTACGAGTAATTTTAGATGTCCCAAAAATTACATCCCAAATAAAGAGAAGGTTGCCATAATTACCATTAGGGTTAGAAACACCATCTTCTGATGTTAAACCATGATGAGCAAAATGGGTACTAGGCGTAGAAATTGTTCGTTCAACAACCCACGCTAATGGCCTTAGTATTTTATAGCGATAAAGAAATCTATCCCATTTAGTTTCGCTGTGAGCTAATAGTATAACAATTAATTTTATGGGCAGATAAAATAAGTATACATAGCCCATTCCTAAGTAGATCAAAACAGCTGAAAACCAAATTCCCGGCATAAATGCATAGTATAATACTGCGTTTCTATAGGTAACAAGGACTCCCATTTCCTCTACCACATGATGAGGCCTATGAAGCTTCCACATCTTTTTGTTTATATGCGATAGTCTGTGCCACCAGTATTGAGTTAGATCATCTAGTATAAGAAAGGCAACAACATGCCACCAAAGTGAAGAGGTGAGATAATAATCTTCTAATCTGGGGAAACTAGCTCCCATAAACCAAAGAACAAAAAGAAAGATGCCTGGCTGAATTAAAGTTGGCAAGCTTATAAGGCTTAGTAGCTCAATAGTAAAGTCATTTTTTGATCTTTTATCATCTAAATACAAGCCACCAATAGCCTCAAAGATTCCTAGAACAAGCAAAACAGATACAGGGATTAACTTACTTAAAGCGTCATTTTCCATAATTATTAGTTGCTTTTACCTCATTGAATTGAAAAAAAACGATTTTGTTTACCGAAACATCTTCAACTCACCTTGTAAATAAACAAAAATATTTCTTTTTAACACTACTTTTGTGCCTTAGAAGAAGTAACATTAATCTATATATCAGTCTAATTAGTGTTTATAAAGGGAAGTTCTATATAAGAACCAGCATCTCCACCCGTAGCGATGTGAAACTCTGTATTATTGCAAGAGTTAATAGTATCTCCAGAACAACAAGTAGGGTTAAATTCAAAATTATCTTTATCGGCACCAGCGATAGAAATTCTTATTTTATGCCCTTTTTTAAATCTCCAAGAGTGTGGTTTTAGATTAAAACGAATAGTTTGATACATTCCATTATTGAAAGGTTTAGGATCGTAATTTAACTTTTTAAAGGAGTGCCACGGTAGTTCTGGCTTTACATCAAAAGCACCATTTACTAGCTCATCGTTATTTACAAGACGGTGCCAACCAGCCCTAAGCTGTGCTTCTGCAATATAATAGGCTTTCCCATCAGGAGCAACATCTGTAAGATATACGTAAATATCAGTATTTGGAAGATTTGATGACATATTAAGGTTTATAATTGGGTACCCTGTGAGTGTTTTTGCAGAGATCAACGGTTTGGTCTCAAAAACTAAACATTTTAGATCTTCAGAGCTTCGTTCTAATAGATCATTCACAGCAAATGCAGCATTATTAGGGTTTATTTTGCTGTCTCCATAACGGCCACTATGAGTAAAATCTACCGAATAGTTTATGGTGTCTTTATTTTCTTCTCGTTTTAGGGAAAGTGTTTTAGAATTTAAAAAATACGTAGTTTTTGTGCTTTCATCAACAGGCCAGTTAGAAAAGTTATTCCATCCTTTAAAAGGAGTATAAATTTTCACAGGTAATTCTTTTTCAAAACCATTGTCAATTTCTTTAAGATAGTGATCAAAAAACCTAAGTGTATGCATAAATACAGCATCACTATAAGAATCGTTATACCCAAAAAAATCTTTGTATGCGTCCGGAATCTTTAGAGGCACATGAAACCTGGGGCCCATAAAAAGATAGGAAGGATTTGAATCTTTTAGAGAACTGTAAAGTTGTGGGATGCCTTCAAAATAGTCAAAAAAACCACCAATAAATAGTACTGGAATTTTTGTCTTTTTTAACTCGGTTAATAAGCTAATAGGATTAACATCTTGATAGGTTCCAATTCTATTTTCAAAATGTAATGTATCATCTATAAATTCAAAATTAGCAGCTACTTCTGAAAATGTTAGATTTTTTTTTCGCTCTTTAAGCATAGAGATGTATGGGTTATTAGGTCTTTCAAATCCATCATCATAGGTGAATGATTTAGAGTCAGTAGCAAATTTTTTATTTTCTTTTAGTTGCGGAATTTCATCAATGAATATTCCATCATTATCCATATCAGTAAGAGGGACTGCCGGGAATGATGGGATGGCTCCATTGGTGTTCCAAAAACTACTATTATTGATTTTTAAATAATTACTATATGATTCAATCCAATCTGTATTTTTTATCCCTCCAGGTCTAGCATTGTCTGTATGCATATCAAAAGATATATGTGCAGGCACGATACATTTTAATGCAGGATGCTTTGTTGCTGCAGCGGCAAACTGAGCCCAACCTAGATAAGATTGTCCTTCCATTCCAATCTTTCCGTTAGACCAAGATTGTTTCTCTAGCCAATCTAATATTTCTTTAAAATCTTCAATATATTTTACATCACCTGGCGCAGCAAATCCGGTAGAAGAACCGGTACCACGAAAATCCATTAAGACAACAGCATAACCAAGAGCTGTATAGGCTTTGGCTGCTTTTGGATTTAAGTAGTCATATTCTGGACCCCATGAACCAGTTACCCACTTACTATATACTCGTTCATACCATTTCATTTCAGGAACAAATACTGTAGAGGTGTATGGAGAAGCCAGAAGAATAATTGGATGACCTGCTTCGTTCTCTTCTTCTGGAAGTAAGTATGTGACAGCAATTTGCGTGCTATCTTTAAGGGCTATATATGCTCTATTTCTTATGAAACTACTATTTTTAAGAGACATAGCTCTTTTGTAGTTAAACTCTTTTCCTGGATTAAACTTAGGGGAAGTACCTTTTGATGTAACTAACAAAAAAGCCCCTCCCAAAAAGAGAACAACAAATAAATAAAGGCTATACTTCAAGAAATTTTGAATCATATTATTTTAGAGAGATGTTATGTAATTAATCAGGACAAGGTTTAGAGCTAATATAAAAAATAATTTATATATAAAAACAACTAATTTTAAGCCTCTTATATTATGGTTTAATCCCTTATAACCTAGCAACTATTAGTGATGTTTTGACGCCTAAATTTACTCTAGATTTTATTGTTTTCTTTATTTCTAGGAGTGTTATAATTAGTTTTTTATTATTTTAATTCCATCGGAAATAAGCGAGCTCAATTTAGGATGTAACACTATTAACTTCTCTAAATAGTCATGAATTGATTGAATTAAAGAGAGGTTGTTTGATACTTCCATAATTTCTAGAAGTAGCAGCCATTCTGCAGGATATTGGACTGTTATTTTTTTAAATAAATCTTCTATAAATTCAGGATCATCGGTACTTTCGTTTCTGTACTTTCGTATACTACCGTAATATTTTTCTAAGGTTATTGTAGAGTCGGATTTTACTTTTTTAATGGTTTTTGTTAAAGATTCGCCGTATAAATTAGGGAAGGAATTGCTGTCTGCAGACCCAGCAAATGCAGAGATGATGTCTTTTCCAACCACCATGTCATAGATGCCGTGTTCAGGTAAAAACAAGAATTCTCCTTTATAAGTTACTGTACAATCTTTTAAACGAATTAACATTAATTTTCCCTGAGCATTTCTTATTCCAGTGATATTTAATCCCTCAACTTTAATCCCGCTTTCAAATTCAAAGAAAAGTAATTTTCCATCACAAAAATTATAAGCCTTTAGGTCATTAGGCCCCATATCTTCTATAGCAAGTTTAATGTTTTTTAACTTGCCTAAAGGAGAGCTAAAACTGTCTTTGTGATAATTTATTCCATGTCCTATTAATTCTTTTTCTCTATAAGATAAGGCTGTAGGGCCCTTAGTTTGAAAGAAAATTACCTTGCTATTCTCGTTTATTAGTATTTTTGAGAATTTACCAGACACTTGCAGCCCGCTAGACAATTCTATACTACCAACCATTTGGGAAGCTATTAGTTTTTGTATTCCTTTTCTGCCACCTTTTCGTAAACTTAAGGTATTTGCAAATTCTTCTAAAACTTGCATTAAATGAGGAAAACTAGGAGTAACATATAATTGTGGTTGTGGCTTGGTAACATCAAATTGTTGTTGAGCAGCAGCCACTGTATAAGGGATCTTTTTTACATTATTTTTCAAGCAAGAAATGCTTTCACCAATAGAAGACAAAAGGCCTGCTCCATATATTTTTGGGCTACTAAGATCTCCAATTAATCCGTATTCTACAGTCCACCATTGAAGATTTCTAATTTGTGCCATTTCAGAAAGCGGTACCTTCATACTTTGAAGTTTATGAATTTCTATTTCAGCTGCATCAATTTTTTCTTTACTTGTTCCTTCAGCTTCCTTTAAAATAGATAAGCTCCTAACAGCTTCATATAAATCCATATCATACTTAGAAAGAATAGCTTTTGAGCCAATAGCTCCTAGTCTTCTCAAGTATTCTGCATAATCAGGGTTGGCAATTATTGGAGCATGACCCGCAGATTCATGAATAATATCTGGTGCGGGAGTGTATTCAATATTTTCTAACTGTCTTATATCTGAGGCAATAACTAATACTTTATAGGCTTGAAACTCCATAAAAGCATTTGGCGGAATAAAACCATCTACTGCAACTGCAGCCCATCCAATCTCTTTGAGTATTCGATTCATTCCATACATACTTGGAATTTCTTCAATACTTACCCCAGTTTTTTTTAAACCTGATAAATATGAATTATGAGCAACGTTTGTTAAATAATTTAATAAACGCTTCATTGCATACCTCCAAACTGCTTGGTTTATAGTAGAGTATTCTTCATACTTTTGTGGCTTGATGAACTGTTTTAAGTGTTTTGGCAGTCTATCAATTAATTTATTACTCCGGTAGTCTTGATTATCTGACATTTTACTAGCTGTCTTTAACTAAATATGTAATTATTTTTTTGAGTGCTCAGTATAATTTTCCTCTTTTTTGAGTTTCTATTGATGAATAGAAGAGGTTTTAAACATGCTGCTTTTAGGTCAGTAATTTACGAAATAAAAAAGAATAGCTAGCAATTATATATTTTATTAGATGGTGGGTTCTTACCTATTTAAATTATGACTATTTTTTAAAGTTATGATGATTATCACGTCACAAAATTTCTCAGGATGTTTTGAAACCGCTATTTTATTTTTTACTACAGCTAGAGCTTCAATGGTTTCTTTCTTCTAAAATTAAAACAAGACTTAAAAAACTAATTTTAAATATAATTTATTTTACATACAATGCACTTTTATATGGTTTGCTCCTTTTTTTAACACTACTATTTTAGCTAATAAATTACAGATATAAAATAGCCGTAAATTTTTATAAGTTGGCAGTAACTAGCAGTTAATCATATACGGTGTTGGCAATAGTTTTTAGAGAAGCAGAAACTTTACGGAAAGGTAAAATATAGAGGGACACAATAAACAACCAAGCCCTGTATAGAAGGTAGAGGTTAATGCGCCATAAGGAACCAATTTTTCGTCAGTCGCCGCAAGGCCCGCTACTACACCACTAGTAGTTCCTACTAAACCTCCAAAAACCACTGCAGAATGGGGATTGTCCAATTTAATTTTCTTTGCTATTAATGGTGTGATAATAGTAGTAAAAATTGTTTTTACTACACCAGTTGCTACGCTAATGGCAATTACCTCAGAACTTGCTCCTATTGCAGAACCAGTTACAGGACCAACAATATAGGTACAGGCACCCGCGGCAATGGTAGTGAGGCTCTCTGCATCAGTATAACCTAAGGTAAAAGCTATCAAAACACCCAAAAAAAACGAAACTGTGACTCCGATAAATAATGAAATAATTCCAGCAAGCCCAGCACCTTTTATTTTAGAAAGGTCTGCGCTCATGGCAGTTGACACAACAGCAAAATCACGAAACATAGACCCACCCAATACAGCCATCCCTGCAAAAATCGGAATATCTGCAATACCATTACTATCCCCAAAAAGGGCAAGTGACAAACCAATGATAATAGCAATAGCTACACCAGGTATTTTGTTGCGAGTAAGATACTTAGAAACCCAAAATGAAAACAGCATAATGACTCCTACAAAAAGAAAAGCGAGTATGAGCCCGTTTTCATCAATGATATTTTTAACGATTTCCATTTTTTGTTTTTTTAGATAATACTGTTTCACTACGCCGTCCTATTTTGGACAACAAGGGTACAAGTAGCATGCTCACTAATGTTACCCCAACCGCAGCAACGAGAGTTACAACACCTCCAGACATGGCACCGTTAACATTTAGGGTAGCGGCCATGGCAACAACAATTGGAATGTATATAGAGCTCCAGAATAAAATTCCTTTTTTTGTTTCCTCAACCATCCATCCTTTTTTTCTTAGATACATGCTCGAAACCATTAAAAGCAACATGGCAAACCCTACACCACCAATATCACTTTCGATATTGATAAGATTACCCAATACATTTCCCAGTAATTTTCCTGCTAAAAAACATGCTGCCAAAAGTGCAACTCCGTAAATTTTCATATATTGTTATTAGTTATTGGTAAATAATTTTGTGATATCTTTTTTAGTTACTTTACCCATAACATTTCTGGGTAAACTATCTTGAATCATATATTTTTTAGGTGTTTTGTAACTGGGTAGTTTTTCATTCAACCATTCTTTCAGTTTTTCAATATCCAGATCATTTGTTTCTAAGATAATACTAGCACCAATGATTTCTCCCCATTCTAAATTCGGGATTCCAACAACGCCGCAATCCTTTATTTTTGGGTGTTTTCTCAATACTTCTTCAATTTCTAAGGCTGATATTTTATACCCTCCAGATTTTATAATATCAACAGAATTTCTGCCTAGAATCTTATAACTGCCTTCATTTAAAACGGCAATGTCTCCAGTTTTAAACCATCCATCAGAGGTAAATGTATCTTTGGTTTCTTTTGGTTTATTCCAGTATTCTTTAAAAACATTAGAACCTTTTACTTGAATTTCGCCTGGCAAGCCCTCTTGGTCAATAAACGCATTGTTGTCATCTGCTAATCGTATTTTAACTCCAGGCAATGGGAAACCAATATGTCCAGGTTTTCGCTGTCCATTATATGGATTGCTAATAGCCATTCCCATTTCGGTCATTCCGTATCTTTCTAACAGAGTATGGGAACTAACCTTTTTCCATTGTTCTAGAACGCTAACGGGCAATGCTGCAGAACCAGATACCATTAACCTAAATTTATTAAGTTGTATTGAAATTAAATTCTGTTGAGGTGCTGAGAGGGTATTATAATATGAAATCAATTTAAAATAAATGGTTGGAACCGCCATAAAAACATTTACCTCACCTTTACAGAACACATCAAAAATTGTTTTTTGGTTGAATTTAGGCAAGAATTCACAACAAGCGCCACTCCAAAGCGCGCAACCTAATATATTAATGATGCCATGAACATGATGAAGAGGAAGCACGTTGAGTACATGATCATTTTTATTCCATTCCCAAGACGTTGTGAGTGCCATTATTTGTGCCTCAATATTCTTGTGGGTCGTTACCACTCCTTTAGGGGACCCTGTTGTGCCGCTTGTATACAGTATTAGAGCTTCTCGTTCCATATTTACATTTGGCAGGCTCCCTTTTTGATTATCAATTTCTGTTGATAGAATAAAAACAATTTCACTCCTATTAAAAAGTGGCTTTAATAGAGCCTTATATTCTTCTGCAAAAATCACAGTAGAAGCACCGGTATCCTTAAGAATATATTCAATTGAAGGTAAAGGATGTTTTTCACAAAGAGGAACGGCAATTCCACCAGCCCTCCAGATGCCCCATTGTATTGCTGTATATTCAAAACTAGCAGGAATAAGAAAAGCTATTCGTGCTCCGTTCAAATCTTCTGCACTATTTAATATTTTGATAGCGAAACTTTCAGATTTATCTAAGAGTTGATCATAAGTGTAATTCTGATAATTACTTTTAATAGCCAATCTTCCTGTATTCGCATATGCTCTTTCTATTAATTTTACCATAATTACATTAAATTATTACTAACGTGTTTGTGCACGGTTTTGTTGCGACTTCACTAGACTAAAATAATAAAAAAACAACCAACATTGGAAGTGTCCGAGGATTTTCGGCAAGGAAAATTAACCAGCAATAAATTATGCACATTGTGTGCTAGTTTTTCTATCTATGTTTTGTTTAAATATGTAATGATGTCTGTTTTGTATGTCCTGCTGATGGGAACCTGAGAACTCCCAATTTTAATAAATTCACTATTAAAGCTACTTATTCTCTGTGAATTTACAATAAATGATCTATGTACCCTTTTAAAATAAGGAGGCAGACCGACTAATTATTTTACTAATTCTTTCATTACTGTTATTCTAACGATAACTTGAGTATGTCCATTAATCAAATTGTCTTTGAAATGATAAATATTTATTCTTCTCTTCAATTAATAATTGTTTAATTTTTTACAATTTTTTTTGTTATTGTTTCGTTAGAAGTTTTAATCCTCAATAAATAAATACCTGTATTTAAATTAGTGAGGTCTATAAGTTTGTTAGTAGTTTTTAAGCGAATTTTTTCTCCTAAAGTGTTATAAAGAACCATCTCTTTAATTTCAAACGAACCATTGGTTTCTATATTAACTACATTACTAGTAGGATTAGGGAAAACACGTATGGTGTTTTTTAGATCTTCAAAATTTATAACTGACAGTGTATTATCTATATGATTTTGAAAAAACAACCAAGCTTCTTCACCTGCATTAATATCCATATTTCCTGAATCTCCGGGCCAATCATGTCCGCCACCTACAACTTCATAATACCATATTTCATTATTATTAATACCATTTAAATACTTAGAACTATTTACAACACTTCCGTCTGTAATATTTAAGTCTGGTAATGTTTGAGTATCGACAGAAGTACATTCATTTTTTTCCACAAAATAATTTATTGTAAATGGGATACTTGGATAAGCACCCCACCCATCATTGTTATTTGGGTCTCCTATTAAAGGGGTTGTGCTATCTTCAGATCCATGTATTTCAAACAACGGTATGGGCAGGCTATCATTGCATTCATTTAGTATGTCTTGCATAATCATGCCAGCTACAGGAGCTACAGCCCTAAACGTATTATATGCTTGGCAAGCAAGCATGTAACACATTTCTCCACCATTAGAAAAGCCAGTTGCGAACGTATTATCAGGGCTCAAATTATGTGTTATTTGAAGGTATTCAGCTAGTTCAGTTAAAAAACCAACATCATCTACTGTTTCAGATTGATGAAACGCATATCCGACATTCCAGAATCTATCTCCATTCGAATCAATAGTTCCTCTAGGATAACAAACCGCAAAACCGTATTGATCTGCAATTTGATTCATTTGAGAATAACTTCTTATACTATTTGCATCACCAGTAAAGCCATGCATAACAAATACCAAAGGCATATTCTCATTTAAACTTGAGGGCTCATAATATATATATTGACGGTTAATACCATCGTGTTCGAATGAAATAAATTGTGCTTGAGTTATTAAATTAGAAAACAACATAACTATTATTAAAATAGTTAATTTATACTTTTTTTTCATTTTTAGTAGTTTAGAATGGAATGTGAATTTAAAAATAATAATGCAGCAATTCTAATTTGATACTATATGCAAGTGTTTTTCTATTATTTATAATATGCTTATTCTAGTAAATCTTTGGTTTTTTTAAAACGAAACATTAACAGCGGCAGGCAGAAATTCTCGAATAAGATAATTAAGCTAACAAAAAATAACAGTTTTTTTATTACTAAAATACCTATTAAATCACGTTTTGTAAGTAGTTTTT
>Ga0075444_10000054_pt1 | contig 58140 bp, 56 predicted proteins | sample CoawatmetaG01DNA_FD_76836 | JGI IMG/M metagenome (GOLD analysis project Ga0075444, IMG submission 76836) | Marine microbial communities from the West Antarctic Peninsula - Coastal water metaG017-DNA | ecosystem: Environmental > Aquatic > Marine > Coastal | place: Atlantic Ocean: West Antarctic... | reverse complement strand
GGAAATTCAAAAAGTTTTTCAGATTAGAAATTGTAGTGATTCCACCTTTGCTAGTAGATCAAGACCTTGTATTGAATTCCAAATGAAGAGATGCTCAGCACCATGTGTTGATAAGATAAAAAACACTGATTACTTTGAAGACATAACAAGCGCAAAATCATATTTATCATCAACAGATTCAATAACCGTAGATAGATTAAAGGATGAGATTGATAAAGCTGTTACAAAATTAGACTTTGAAAAAGCAGCAGATATAAGAGATAGATTGAAAAGATTAAATATCTTGAGAGAAGAACAATCTGTAGTTACCTTAGCTAAGGATGTAGATATATTTTCTGTACATGACCAAGATACCTATATAGGTATTTGTATTATTGTAGTTAGAAGGGGAAAAATTCGAGGAACTAAGACGCACCTAGTGAAACAGGCGCACTATGAATCTATTGAAGACATATACCAAAGTGCGATATTAAATTTTTATGACCATCAATCAGACATACCCAATAATATTCTTTGCTCACACTCCTTAGAATCAAAAGTTATTTTAAAAAAAGTACTCAAGAAAAAATTTGATAAAAATATTAATATAAATCACACACCAGGCAAGTCTATTAAGCCGATTTATAATCTATGTAGGATTAATGCCAAGCAGGTTATCCAAAATCATGTAAGCAAGGAAGAGAAGTACACTCTATCCTTTAATGATCTCAAGGGAGCTATGGGCATAAAAGGTAATTTTAATAAAATTGAAGCGTATGATGTAAGTCATATTTCTGGAGACCATGCTGTTGCATCATGCATTGTTTTTTCTAAGCATGGACCCCAAAAAAAAGAATACAGATTATTTAATATTCCAAAAAATCTATCTGGTAATGATGTGGGGTCCTTGGAGCATGTCTTATCAAGAAGAATTAAATATTATGAAGATGAAGATATTAAGCCTAATTTAATTCTAATCGATGGCGGTAAAGGTCAGCTAAAATACAGCCAGTCAGTTGTAAGCAAATCTGATCATAAAGATATAAAGGTTATATCTATTGTTAAGGGCTTTAATAGAATAAGAGCTACCGAAACGATACTTTCTTCAGATGGAATAATAGAGCTAGATAAATATTCAAAAGCATATTTATTGCTTCAAGAGATGAGAGATGAGGCTCACAGGTTTGCCATAATTGCACAGAGAAAGAAAAAGCTTGTCGGCACTAAAAAATCTCAACTAGATAATATTGAAGGTATTGGCAATATCTTGAAGAAAAGATTAATTACAAATTTTAAGAGCATTAAAAATATTAAAGAAGCAAATAAAGAAGATTTAATGACTGTTAAGGGTATTAATGACAAAATAGCAGGATTAATCAAACAAGAATTAAATTAATGATAACTTTTATTAACCTATTAACATTTTCAAGAATTGTCCTTGGAGCAATTATTTTTTTGTTATTAATGTCCTCTGATGGTTATTTGCTGGCGCTCATTTTATTCTTTGTTGCTAGTGTTACTGACTATTTTGATGGTTATCTTGCTAGAAAATATGATGCTGTTTCAGAGTTAGGAGAGGTTCTAGATCCTATAGCAGACAAAATCTTAATTATTTTTGTATTATTTGGTTTATCTGTTAATTTAGATAGCTACCTCATAGCCTTCATAGGCGCTGTAATTATTACAAGAGAGATTTGGGTTGGGGCTTTGAGAGATTTGAATGCTCGAAATAATAGAAGTGATGCAACTAAAGTAACTTTTTTAGCAAAAATTAAAACAACTATTCAATTAGTTACTATTAGTATCTATTTATTTGCCCTCGCTATAAATAATATGCTTCTCATTATTTTTGCTGATATATTCTTGTTTATTTCTCTTTTTATTACTTTATATACAGGCTTAATTTATACTATAAATTCATTTTCAAATAATGAATCTAAGTAAAAGTAATTATAAAATTTGCATTATTGGCCTAGGCTATGTCGGTCTTCCGCTTGCAAGTAGGTTTTCATTAAAAGGATTTGATGTTTTAGGTTTTGATATCAATAAAACAAGAATTGAAGAACTTAAAAATTCTATAGATAGAAACAAGGACATGAATCCTTCTGAGATAAACAATCTTCTGGAATCCTGTAAATTAACCTCAAATGAAGAAGATTTAATAGACAGTAATATATTTATAGTAACAGTCCCAACGCCAATCAATTCAGATAAAACGCCAGATCTAGATCCTATAATAAGTTCTAGTAATTTAGTTGGAAAGTTTATTAGTAGAAATTCTATAGTTATCTATGAGTCCACTGTTTATCCCGGTGTCACGGATGATATATGTACGCCAATTTTAGAAGAAAAATCAGGACTAATTATTAATCAGGATTTTTTTACAGGATACAGTCCTGAAAGAATTGTTCCTGGTGATAAGGTAAATACTATAGAGAAAATAAAAAAAGTTGTTTCTGGCTCTTCTCCAGAGGCTTTAGAGGTGATTGCTTTTTTATATTCATCGATAATTGATGCAGGTATTCATCTTGCTCCATCAATAAAAATAGCTGAGGCCTCGAAAGTTACTGAAAATATACAAAGAGATGTAAATATAGCTTTAATTAATGAATTGCATCAAATGTATACATTATTGGGTATTGATACTCATCAGGTAATAGAGGCGGCATCAACTAAGTGGAATTTTATGAAGCTAAAGCCTGGACTAGTTGGCGGACATTGCATAAGCATTGACCCATACTATCTGATGCATAAATCCATGATGATCGGATACACGCCTAATTTAATGAGAACTGCAAGAAATATAAATGACGGCATGGGCGAATGGGTAATTAAGTTATTTTTAAAATTCATAAAGAAAAAAAATATTGATTTAAGTTCAATTAATATTACTTTTTTAGGTTATACATTCAAAGAAAATTGTAGTGATACCAGAAACACAAAAGTAAAAGATTTAATTCACTCTATTAAAGATCTTGATATTAAGGTTAGCCTTTGGGATCCATTACTAGAAGATGCTGAGTTAGATAATCTAGAATCAAATGGAATTGAGGTTTATAGAAGCAAACCTGATTCCATTGAGTTCGCTTTTTTATGCGTTTCGCACAGGGAAATATTAAAATTTTTAGAGAGCTTCGAAGGCCCTTTATTTGATTACAAAAGAATAGATATGTAAGTAAATAATTGTTGATATTTTATAATATATTTAATATATAATAATCACCTTTTTGGCTGGATGGCAGAGTGGTTATGCAGCGGCCTGCAAAGCCGTTAACGCCGGTTCGATTCCGGCTTCAGCCTCCATTTTTTTGGTGTATTTGTAAGAGCAAAGTATAATAATATTATAATAGTTTAGTTATTTTAAGGAGTTAATTTAAAAGTTTGCCCGAGTGGTGGAATTGGTAGACACAAGGGACTTAAAATCCCTCGATAGAAATATCGTGCCGGTTCAAGTCCGGCCTCGGGTACCATATTTTATTAATAAGATGTTTACATTGAAATCCTTGTTTAAATAATAACTGGGTATCTTAGAAAATTATGACAGATAGCATTTTAAAAATAATCAAAAGAAAAAATTTACTTTTCAACACAGATATCTCTTCTTTAGAAGCTGAGTTATCTCAAACAGTAGCTAATTCTAAATTCCTTGTACTAGGTGGCGCAGGCTCTATAGGCCAAGCAGTTGTCAAAGAAATCTTCTCAAGAAACCCTAAAACCCTTCACGTTATTGATTTAAGTGAAAATAACCTAGTTGAGCTAGTCAGGGATGTAAGAAGCTCAGCCGGCTATATAGATGGCGATTTTAGAACATTTGCCATAGATATAAACTCAGTCGAATTTGATTTATTTGTCTCTGATTCCCCTGGATATGACTATATTTTAAATCTATCAGCTTTGAAACATGTCCGCTCAGAAGAAGACAAATACACTTTAATGAGAATGATTCAAACGAATATTTTTAATACTATTAACACCGTCTCACAGGCAAAAAAACTAGGAGCTAAAAAGTATTTTTGTGTCTCAACAGATAAGGCAGCTAATCCAGTTAATATGATGGGAGCTTCAAAGAGAATTATGGAAATGTTTCTAATGAGGGAGAGCCTTAATGTTTCTATATCAACAGCCCGTTTTGCAAACGTAGCATTTTCAGACGGATCGTTACTGCATGGCTTTAATCAGAGAATGATTAAAAGACAACCAATAGTAGCTCCAAATGACATAAAGAGGTATTTTTTAACACCAAAAGAGTCTGGTGAGCTATGTCTCTTGTCATGTATATTTGGAAAAAATAGAGATATTTTCTTCCCCAAGTTATCTGAAGATCTTCACTTGATAACATTTTCTGAAATAGCAAAAAATTATTTAAAAGAAAAAGGCTATAGTCCTATAATTTGCTCCTCAGAAGAAAATGCTAGAGTTGCCATTAAGAACTTATCAAATAAAAATGAATGGCCTTGTCTTTTTACCTCAAGCAATACAACGGGTGAAAAAGATTTTGAAGAGTTTTATACAGATAATGAGATTATTGATATGGATAAGTTTAAAAATATAGGTATTGTCAAGAATGACTACTATCTTGATTCAAATTCATTAGACTATTTTGAAGAGACCATATTGCAAATGAGATCATCTAAATCATGGACTAAACTGGATGTTGTTAATTTATTTAAAAAGATTATTCCTGATTTTAATCACAAGGAAACAGGTAAATTTTTAGATGGAAAAATGTAAAAACTGATGTCAATTAACAAATTAATTACTTTTATAAAAGATACCTTCGAATCATCAGATCCAATACCGCTTCATGCTCCACTATTCTCTGGTAATGAGCACTTATATGTTGGCGAAACAATAACAAGTTCTTACGTATCCTCTGTAGGTAGGTTTGTATCTCAATTTGAGAAAGATATTGAGCAATACACTGATACTAAAAAAGCTGTATCTACCGTGAATGGAACTGCTGCCTTGAATGCTGCTCTATATATGGCCGGCGTTCAAAGAGGCGATATTGTTATAACCCAGGCTTTAACATTTGTTGCAACATGTAATGCTATTTTCCATATGGGTGCAGATCCATTATTTATAGATGTATCTAAAGTTAGCATGGGACTTTGCCCAAATTCATTAAGAATATATTTAGAAGAAAATGCATATTTAGATGATGATGGATCATGCATTCATAAGACAACAAAACAATTAATAAGAGCGGTAGTTCCAATGCATACATTTGGTCATCCAGTTGAAATGGATGAGCTTATGAATGTTTGCAATGCATGGAAATTAACTGTTGTGGAGGATGCTGCAGAAAGTCTAGGGTCTTTTTACAAATCGAAGCATTCAGGAACAATTGGCAGATATGGCATAACAAGTTTCAATGGCAATAAAATAATTACTACTGGAGGAGGTGGGATGGTTTTTTGTAGTAATTCTAGTGATGGCGATAGGTTAAAGCATATAACAACTACTGCAAAAGTCCCTCATCAGTATGAGTACTTTCACGATGAACCTGGTTTTAATTATAGGATGCCAAACCTTAATGCAGCTCTGGGATGTGCTCAGCTTGAAGTTTTATCAGAATATCTTCTATTTAAAAGAAATTTAGCTATGAGATACCTTGAATTTTTTAAGAGTTCAGAAATAGATTTTTTTATTGAGCCTGAGTATGCAACATCAAACTATTGGTTGAATACAATTATATGTCCAGACAAGAGCTTTAGAGATAAACTGTTAATAGAAACTAATAATAATAATGTAATGACAAGGCCTATATGGACTTTAATGAATAAATTACCAGCTTTTAAAGATTGCCTTAAAGGCCCTCTAGATAACTCTGAGTGGTTTGAATCAAGGGTAGTTAACATTCCAAGTTCTGTAACTAAAATAAATTTTTAATTATGAATAAACGTAAGATAGCTATATTTACTGGGACAAGGGCTGAATATGGTCTGCTTTATTGGATTATCAAAGAAATACATGAATCAAAGGACTTAGAACTCATATTAATGGTAGGTGGAACCCATCTTTCTCATGAATATGGAATGACTATTGATCAGATTCGTAAAGACGGGTTCCCAATTTCTGATAAATTAGAATTTATACTATCTTCTGAAACACCTGTTGGAATTTCTAAATCTATGGCATTGGCATTAATAAGTTCTGCAGAGTCATTTGAGAGGAATACCCCTGACCTACTTATAGTTTTAGGTGACAGGTTCGAGGCACTTGCAATTACTCAATCAGCAATGATAGCCAGAGTCCCAATAGCACACATCCACGGGGGTGAGACTACAGAAGGGCTCATTGATGAAGCAATTAGGCATTCAATCACTAAAATGTCCCATTTTCATTTTACATCAACTGATGAGTATAGAAAAAGAGTGATTCAGCTAGGAGAAAATCCTGCTAATGTCTTCAACTATGGTGCTCCAGGAATAGATTCCATTAAAAAAATAAAATTGTTAAATAAAAGGGAATTATCAAAAAAAATTCATTTTTCATTAAATACTCCGTATTTCATGCTCACCTATCACCCAGTCACTCTATCTAACTCTGGCGGAGAGGAGGAGTTAAACCATTTATTACAAGCCTTAGACTCTTATCCAAATTTTAACTTAATAGTTTCTTATCCTAATGCTGATACGAACAGTAGGGGGTTAATAGAGAGATTAGAAGCATATAAAAACACGAATCCTGATAGGGTATATTTATCACATTCCCTAGGGCAACTTAAATATCTAAGCTTGCTAAAGCATTCTGAATTGGCTATTGGGAATTCTTCAAGTGGTCTTATTGAAGCCCCAAGTTTTAAAATTCCAACCATAAATATAGGTCACAGACAGTCTGGAAGAATTTCTGGTAATACGGTTATTAGTTGTGATGCCAAAGTTAAAGATATCAAAAAATCTATTGATAAAGCTACATCTAACAGCTTTAAAGAAAAAATTAAAAACTCTAAAAATCCCTATGGCGATGGAAAGTCATCAAAAAAAATAGTTAATTTTATTAAAAAAGTAGATTTAAATAATATCTTGATGAAGAGATTTTTTAACTTAAGATAATAATATGAGAGTTGGTTTAATAGGCTGTGTAACATCAAGTAAAGTAGCATTACTAAGGCTAATGGAGCATATGAGTGTCGAAGTTGTAGCTGTTATAACAAAAGAATCATCACTTTTTAATAATGATTTTGAGGATCTATCTCAAATATGCAATAAAAACTCTATTCCATGCCATTTAGAAAAAATTAAAGAAAGAAGTAAGAGCCTCGCTTTTATGAAAAGCCACACTCCTGATGTTATATATTGCATTGGCTGGAGTTCTTTACTCAATGATGATTTTCTATCAATTTGCAAAGATGGTGTTATTGGCTTTCATCCAGCAGAACTTCCAAGTAATAGAGGCCGACATCCAATTATATGGAGCTTGAGCCTAGGTCTTGCATCAACAGCATCAACTTTTTTTATCATGGAAGAGGAGGCTGATACAGGCCCAATAATTAATCAAAAGAAGATCTTAATTTCTAATGATGATAATGCCACTACCTTGTATAAAAAGATTTTAGATAAAATGGAAATTCAGTTAGACGAAATTACGGCAAAATTTTTAAAAGGTAATATTGTAAAAGTAGAGCAAGATAATTCTAAATCTAATAATTGGCGAAAAAGATCTATGAAAGATGGTGAAATAGATTGGCGGATGACAGCAATTGATATACACAATTTAATAAGAGCATTATCTAAACCCTATCCAGGTGCTCATTACAACTTAGATGATAAGTTTATCTCTGTATTTAAAAGTAAAGTTGCTACTGAAAGATATAAATGCAATATAGAGCCAGGAAAGGTCTTAGACATCGATGGAAAAGAGGAAAAGATCTTAGTAAAGTGCTCAGGTAATTCAGCTATATGGGTATATAATGAGAAAAATTTAATTCAAATAAAGATAGGTGACTACTTATGAGTACTATTTTAGTTATTGCACCTCATCCAGATGATGAAACTTTAGGTTGTGGCGGTACCTTATTAAGACATATAAGCGAAGGTGACAATGTTCATTGGCTAATAGTAACAAGCATGGATTCTTCTATATTTACCTCAGAGCAAATGAGCTTTAGAGAAAAGGAAATTAAGCAGGTTAATGAAATGTATGGTTTTACTAGCGTTACTCAACTGGGCTATCCAGCCTCTTGCTTGGACCAGGTGCCTACTAATGATATTGTTCAAAAGCTTAGCGATGCAATTAAAAAAATTAATCCTCATACTATTTATACAGTTTTTAGAAATGATGCACACTCAGACCATCAAGTCGTTTTTGATTCTTTAATGTCCGCAACTAAATCTTTTAGGAATCCTGAAATCAAAAAAATAATGTCTTTTGAGACGCTCTCAGAAACAGATTTTAGCAATCCATTGAAGAATGGATTCAGGCCAAATATATTTATAAATATAGAAGATTTTTTACAAAGGAAACTAGAGATTTTATCTGTGTTTGATTCCGAGATGGGTGACTTTCCTTTTCCTAGAAGCCCTGAGGCAATTAAGTCATTGGCTGCAATTCGAGGAGTCCAGGCGAGTTCTAAGGCCGCAGAAGCATTTATTTTAATTAAAGAGATTAAATAAATTGTCTGTATATGTAATCGCTGAAGCTGGAGTGAATCACAATGGCTCTGAAGAATTAGCATTTCAGTTAGTTGACATTGCAGTTAACTCTGGAGCAGATGCGGTTAAATTTCAAACTTTTCGTGCAAATAAAATAGTTAACAAGCACGCATTAAAAGCTAATTATCAGTTAGCATCAACAGATATAAATGAATCTCAATATGAAATGCTAAAAAGGCTTGAGCTTAGTTATGACTCTCATAGAAAGCTTAAAGATTACTGTGATAGCAAAGGCATTGATTTTTTATCAACTGCTTTTGATGAAGATAGCTTAAATTTCTTACATAAAGAATTGAAATTAAAGACCTTAAAAATACCATCAGGTGAAATTACAAATGCTCCATTAGTTCTATCTCACGCACTTACTAAAAGTAACTTAATCGTTTCTACAGGAATGGCAACCATTCAAGACATAAAAAATGTATTGGGTGTCATAGCATATGGATATATTCATTCAATACCCGCTAGGCATTTGTCGCAAGAATCATTTAAAGAAGCTTTTTTATCAGAAGAGGGGCAGAATATATTAAGACAAAAAGTAACAATACTTCATTGTACTTCAGAATACCCAGCTCCTTTAGATCAGGTTAATTTAAAAGCAATGAACTCAATTAATAAAGAATTTAACTTACCTATTGGATATTCTGATCATACTGAGGGTATAAATATATCTATTGCTGCTGTTGCAATGGGAGCAACTATCATTGAAAAACACTTTACCCTTGACAAGTCTATGCCTGGACCAGATCACCTTTCTTCTTCTGACCCGGTTGAGCTTACAAATATGATATCAGCAATACGCGAAGTAGAAAGATCTCTTGGCAGCCCAGTTAAAGAGCCATCTTCTTCTGAAATTTTAAATTTAGAAGCAATCAGAAAAAGTTTAGTAGCAGAGACGGGTATTAAAAAAGGGGATATTTTTTCAGATAAAAATATGTCAATAAAAAGACCTGCAAAAGGCCTATCCCCATTTAGATACTGGGATATTATTGGAAAAAAAGCATACAGAGATTTTGAAGAGGGAGATTCTATTGAAGAACAATAAGTCATTTATTATTCTCGGATCAGGAGGTAATTCATTAGTTTTGCTAGATATAATTAGAGAATATCCTAATGATATTCACGGTGTTTGTGATCCAGTGTTTAAAGATTCTAAAGAGAAAAAGTGGAATGACATATCTATTTTAGGAGATGATTCGTACATTGAATCTCTTGATAAGGATAAATTTTATCTTGTAAATGGGATAGGAGGACTAAAATCTACAGCAAAAATAAGAACCGAAATATTTAACAATTTTACCAATATAGGATTTATTTTTCCTAAACTTATTCATAAATTTTCATATATTGCTCCAAGTTCTTTTATATCGAATGGAGTTCAAATAATGGCAGGTGTAATAATACAACCTAATGCAATCATTGAAGAAAATGTTTTAATTAATACCAATTCATCAGTTGATCACGATTCTTTAATAGGATCAAATACTAATATTGCTCCAGGCGTAACTATTTGTGGATCTTGCCATATTGGAAAGAATGTTTTTATTGGAACAGGCTCTACTATAATTAATGGGATTTCAATTGGAGATAATTCGTTCATTAGAGCAGGTTCAGTGGTTACAGAGAACTTGCCTAAAAATTATAAATTTTAACTAATAATGAACATTAAGCAGAAAAATATAAATATACATTCAGTCTCAATTACTCTAACTAGTTCCATTAAAGATGCCATGAAGAACTTAATGGAAAGTGGTGAAAGAGTTGTTCTTGTATTAGATGACCGCAATGTCTTAAATGGAATTTTGACAGACGGGGACTTAAGGAAGTCATTATTAGAGGGTTACAATCTCGAGACATTGGTTTCAGAGTGCATGAATAAAAATCCTATAGTTATGCCTATAGATGCAAATAATCAAGATATTTTATTTAAAATGTCAGCCAATAATTTGAGCCACATTCCACTTATTGACTCTTCTGGAAAAGTTATCGAACTCAGAGTTAGGCCCTCTACCAAAATAAGAAAAATAGATAATACAGTTGTTATAATGGCTGGCGGAGAGGGTATAAGACTTAGACCTCTTACTGATAAAATGCCAAAGCCTCTTTTAAAAATAAAAGACAAGGCAATGTTAGAAATCATATTAGATCAATTTATTATGCAAGGTTTTTATAATTTTATCCTCACTATAAATTATAAAAAAGATATGATTAAAAATTACTTTGGTGATGGCTCTAGACTAGGTGTTAATATTTCATACATAGAGGAAGAAATTCCAATGGGAACTGCTGGTTCTTTATCCTTTTTAAAATCCTTTACAGCTCCTTTAATAGTTATGAATGCTGATATTTTAACTAAAGCAAACTTTTTAGATATTCTCAATCATCATGATAAATTAAAAAATACAGACATAACTATGGTTGTAAAACCTCATGAATATAAAATTTCATATGGAGTTGTAAGTCATGAAAACGGAAGAATAACTGGGCTAGAGGAAAAGCCTGTAAAAACATATCATTTTAATGCAGGTATATATGTATTATCAGAAAATGCATTGAAAGAAATTCCAAATGAATACTTTGACATGACAATGCTTGTTGAAAAAATGATAGATAAGGGCAAACAGTCTTCAATGTTTGTTTTAAATGATTACTGGTTGGATATTGGCCAAATGCATGATTTTAAAAAAGCTAACGAAGATTTTAATCTTGTTTTCGATGACAAATAATAAAACTTTGAAAGTCCTTATAATTGGGTATGGATCCATAGGTAAAAGACATAAAGCTGTTTGTGAACAACTTGGGTATTTTGTTCATGTTGTAAGTGCTCATAGTAAAGAAAGTAAATTTTTTTTTAGTTCAATTAAAGAGGGGTTAAGTAATTTTGATCCAAATTATGTAGTTATATCAAATGATACATTTAAGCATCTTGAAACCATTAAAGAACTCAAGTCTTTAAATTTTAATGGAAATATTCTCATAGAAAAACCTATCTTTGCGTCTTTCTCTGACGTGAGTATGACAAATTTCAAATTTGTGAAAGTTGCATATAATTTAAGATTTCATCCATTGGTCCAAAAGCTAAAAGACTTATTAAATGGACAATCAATAATCTCATCTTACTTTTATATTGGACAGCATTTATCTGAATGGAGGCCAAATAGAGACTATAGAGATGTTTATTCTGCTTCTAGAGAGAAGGGTGGCGGAGTGTTATTAGATTTAAGCCATGATTTAGATCTAATCTTATATCTTCTTGGAGACTATAAAAGACTTACAGCCATAGGTGGAAAGTATAGTAGTTTAGATATTTCTAGCGATGATATTTATGGGCTTTTGATACAGACGGAAGCTTGTCCAGTAATCTCCATTCAATTGAATTATCTTGATAGAAGAGCTAAAAGAAAAATATTAATAAATACTAACGACCATACTTTTGAGGCCGACCTTATTTCAGGAGAATTATATATCGACAAGGAGTTAGTAAAATTTGATTTAGATTACGATGATAGCTATAGAATAATGCATGAACACATGATGAGAGAACGGTTTGAAACTTTATGTGATTATAATGAAGGAATGAAAATCTTAAATGTTGTTGAAAAGTCTATATTTGCAAATGAAAAAGAGGTTTGGGTAAATATATGAAAAGAATAGCTACTGTATGTGTTCGAGGTGGTTCTAAGGGAGTGAAGGGAAAAAATGCAATATTACTCGATGAGAAACCTCTACTTGCCCATTCTTTACTACAAATATTTGAATCAGGTTTGTTTGATTATGTAGCAGTTAGTAGTGATGATTTTGGCTTGTTAGATATTGCTTCGGATTACGGTTGCAAAGATATTATTAAGAGACCAGCTCATCTTGCCACAGATGACGCTCCTAAATTACCAGTTGTTAGACATTGTGTAGAAGAGGTAGAGAAGAGGTATGGTGTTAGCATGGATATATGTGTTGATTTTGATGCCACTTCCCCCCTTAGAAATATTGAAGATATTAAATCGGTATTACATTTATGTGAAGGAAGCAATGTTTCTAATGTCATTACCGGTATGCAGTCAAGAAGATCACCTTATTTTAATATGGTGGAACTAGATGAAAATAAAACTCCATATTTAAGCAAAGAGCCTGATCAAAAAGTTTCTAGAAGGCAGGATTCTCCTAAGTGTTATGATATGAATGCTTCAATATATGCATGGAAAAGAGGATCGCTGTTTAGTGATAAAAATTTATTCCAAGAAAAAACAAAGTTCTTTGAAATGCCAGAAGAGAGATCTATTGATATAGATACAGAGCTAGATTTTAAATTTGTAAGTTTTTTAATAGCTCAAAAAAAGAAAGAATTATGATCGTTAACCCAAAAAAAAGACTAGAAAATGTATCAGTACTCTTAACAGGTGGGGCCGGCCATCTTGGCAAATCATTTGCCTATGAAATTGCAAAAAATGGTGGATTTGTCTATCTCACAGACTTAGATTCCTCTAAGTTAGAATCTGTAATTTTAAATATTAACAAAGCTTTTCCTAATTCTTGCGATGGCTCAATTATGGATATTAATTCTGAAAATTCTATCAGCAGATGTTTGAGGCTAATAAAAGAAAAAGAAATCACTATAAATACCCTTATTAATAATGCTTACCCTTTTAATAAGAGCTACGGCGCTGATATAGAAAACATTTCTCTAGATGATTTTAATGAGAATATCTCAATGCATGTTGGTGGTTATTTTAGTGTTACCAGAAATTTCTTAAATTCATTCTCTAATAACGAGCCATTGTCGGTTTTAAATATTGCATCAATATATGGCGTAACCTCTCCTGATTTCGAGATATATGATGGAGAGAAATTTACAATGCCTTTGGAGTACGGCATCGCAAAATCATCAATTATTTACTTAACAAAATATTTTTCTGCTTACTATAAAAATACATCTTTAAGGTTTAACTCTATTAGCCCAGGAGGCATTTTTAGAGATCATTCTGAAAATTTTACCAGTAAATATAAATCTAAATGTTTGGAAAAAGGCCTGCTTAATGAGGACGATATTATTGGGTCAATGATATTTTTAATATCATCTGAGTCGAAGTATATTAAAGGGCAGAATATTGTTATAGATGATGGTTTTACTTTATGAAATCATTTATATTTTAACTACAAAAAAATACATTAATTCAATGAAAGATAAAATAATACCAGTAATTCTCGCAGGTGGAAGTGGGACTAGGCTTTGGCCAATGTCCAGGACAAGTCAGCCAAAACAATTTAATGAGTTTAAAGACGGATTGAGTCTTTTTCAATTTACTTTACTAAGAGCAAAAAAAATATCAAAAAGTATTCCAGTTGTTGTTACCAATAAAACTCAACAGTTTTTGGCTCTTCAGCAGTCTAAAGATCTCAATATAGATATTAAGGTATTAATCGAGCCTGCGGCAAAAAATACGGCACCAGCTATTCTCCTTTCTGCTTTATATATAGATAGAACGTTCGGAAATTCAAATATTGTAGTTTTATCAGCTGATCATGTAATGGATGATAATTTTTTTATTGAGTCTGTTGGTGATAATATTTCTTCAGTTAACAATAGTAATATCGTTGTCTTTGGAGTTACCCCGACTTATCCTGAAATAGGCTACGGATACATAGAGTACCAAGAGCAGGCAGGGTCTATAAATAAAGTTATTTCATTTAAAGAAAAGCCAAGCATAGATCTAGCTAAAAGCTACATAGATAGAGGTAACTATTTATGGAATGCTGGCATTTTTCTATTTTCATCTGATAGCTTGCAAAAAAATATGCTTGAATATTCTCCAGAAATATCCAAGTTCTGCATCGAAGCTATTAAGCAAACAGATTTTATGACTAATATTATTCATGTCTTCGAAGAGAATTTTTCTAATTGCCCATCGGATTCAATAGATTTTGCAGTCATTGAAAAAATGAATGAAATTTATGTCGTTGACATTGGCTCAAGCTGGAATGATGTAGGAACTTGGAGAAACTATAAAAAAGCCTTCCCTCAAAATGAGGAGGGTAATGTTGGTGATGAAGGTGTTATTTTTAAAAATGCAAAAGAGAATTTTGTAAAATCTTCATCTACAAAAGTTATCTGTCTTCTCGGAGTTGACAATCTAGCAGTAATTGATATGCCAGATGCATTACTTATAGCAGATATAAATAAATCCCAAGAAATTAAAGAAGTTGTAGAGGATTTGCAGAAAAAATCCTCTGAAGTTGTAACTAATCATAGAAAAGTTTATAGGCCTTGGGGTTGGTATGATTCTTTGGATTTTGGATTGAGAGATCAGGTTAAGAGAATATCAGTTAGGCCTGGCGAAAGGCTTTCACTTCAAAAGCATGCCCATAGATCAGAGCATTGGGTCGTTGTAAAAGGTATTGCAACGGTTACTATAAATGAGATAGTTAAAGATATCCATCCAAACGAATCTGTATATATTAATGTTGGAGATGTTCATAGATTGGAAAATAAAACTTCAGAACCAGTAGAAATTATAGAGGTCCAAGTGGGTGACTATCTCGGTGAAGATGATATAGTTCGACTGGAAGATATTTATGGTAGAGCATAGATATGCACATAACAGATAGCAAATAATAATTTATATAAATATGAGCAATACAGAAGAATTTGAAGTAATTGAATTAATAAAAGTCTTGCTTAGAAGAAAGCTGTTTATTTTTTTCTGCACCTCTGTCTTTGCAGTTGGGGCTGTATTTTATAGCCTTTCACTTCCAAACACATACAAATCTAGTGCTGTAATGGCTTCAGCAAGTGGTGCTTCTAATTCTGGTGGGTCAAGCCCTCTAGGGGGTCTTGCAAGCTTTGCAGGGGTTGGTTTAGGAGGAGAGGCTAATGAGTTTGAAATAGGAATTGAAGTTCTTACATCAAGAGCTTTTACAACATCATTTATTGAAAATAATAACTTAGGGCCAATAGTTTATGCAGCCAAGGGATGGGACGCAGACAACAACAGAGTTATATACGATGACACTCTTTATGATATTGAAAAAATGGAATGGATCTCAGATTCCGCCGAGCAAAATCATAAAATATATAAGAAATTTAAGAAAAATTTTTCCTCTGTTTTTGATAAAGACTCCGGTCTTCTTAATATTAGTTATATTCATGAATCTCCCCATATAGCAAAAAAGATACTAGACCTCATGATTAATCAAATTAATAACAAGATTAGAGAGGAGAAAAAAGAAGAGGCTTTAAAATCAATTGATTACATTAATGCTGAACTAAAAACTGTAAAAAACATGGATATCAGGGCATTATTTATTAGCCTACTCTATGATGAATACAAAGTAATCACAAAGACAAATATAAAGCCGGAGTATTTTGTTAAAATAATTGATTCCCCATATTTACCTTTCGAAAGACATTCTCCAAAGAGAGCTCAAATATGCATTTATTGGACTTTTATAGGTTTATTTTTGAGTGTAGTACTATCTTATTTTATCCATTTTTCTAAAACCTTCATAAAATTTTTAAAAGATTGAAACTCTAAAAATGTTGGACAAGAATAGAAATGCGCCACCTATATTCTCAATTTTGCAAAGATTTTGGGGAGTGCTTCCTAAAAAAAGAAAACTCCAGTTTTTTTTACTTTTAGCTTGTATGGTTGTTGGCGCTATTGCTGAAATGTTGAGTCTAGGTATGGTAATTCCATTTCTAGGATCCCTTTTGGAAACTGAAAGGTTTTTAGAGTTCCAAATCATAAAGGATATCAATAATATCTTTAATATAAAAACTAGTGACCAATTTATTGTTCTCATGACTCTGCTTTTTTCAATAGTAGTTATTTTAGCTTCATTATGGAGAGTGTTAGTTCTTAAATTAACAACATCCTATGCTTACGCAACCGGAACAGATTTAAGTACAAAAGTTTTTGAATTAAGCTTATATCAAGACTATGAGGTCCATGCCTCTAGAAATAGCAGTGAAGTTATTAGCGCAGTAACAAGAAAAATTGGTATAACTACTCAAGCCATGATGCATGTTCTCACTGCATTGAGTGTTCTTATTTTATTATTTTTTTTCATTAATGTTCTTTTTTTACTAGATCCAATAACAGCATCGGTTTGTCTTTTGAGTTTAGGTTTTTTCTATTCCTTAATCACATTAGTTGCTAAAAGATCTCTGCATAGAAATAGTGAAATAGAGTCTAGAGAACAAAATAACATGATAAAAATAATTCAAGAAGGCTTATCTGGCGCCAGGGAAGTGATATTAGAAAATTTACAGAAAGCTTATTCTGATAAATTTAAACTTTCTGACGGACCAATGAGAAAAGCTGCTGGTAATAATATCTTTATTGGAGCAAGCCCAAGATTTATCATAGAGGCTATTGGGATAGTTTTAATATCACTGCTAGCCCTCTATTATAATTTCACAGAACTAGGAATAAAGGGTTATCTCCCAATTCTTGGAGCACTAGCTTTAGGAGCTCAAAGACTACTTCCTGCTATACAGCAAGGATATGCAGCGTGGGCTGGAATTGTGGGCAGCAGGCAGTCCTTGATTGATGCGGTAGAGTTTCTTGAGCAAAAAGTAGTTATAAATCAGGAATTTAATGAAAATAAAATTCCATTTAAAGATTCAATTGAGCTCAATGACATACAATTTTCTTATTTAAATGAAGATAAGTCATTATTTAAAAATCTTAATTTTAAATTTAAATGTGGAGAAAAAGTTGCCTTAGTTGGCTCTACAGGAAGTGGAAAAAGCACACTGATGGATTTAGTAATGGGTCTGCTGACTCCTCAAAAAGGTTATTTGATTGTTGACGGAGTAAAGATTAATAATAGATTAATAACTTCATGGAGGAATACTTTTGCTCATGTGCCGCAAGATATATACCTACTTGATGGAAATTTTATTGATAATATTTCATTTGGAAGTCTTAAAACTCCTAACAATAGTGATATAGAAAAAGCCGCATTAAATGCATCTATTTATGATGATATAGTTGAAAAAGATAATGGTATGTATACTATGTTAGGCGAAAGAGGCGTAAAAATTTCTGGAGGTCAAAAGCAGAGAATAGGTATTGCTAGAGCATTATTTAAGGATGTTAATTTTTTAATTTTGGATGAAGCCACAAGTGCTCTAGATAATGCAACAGAATCAAAAGTGATGAAAAATATCATGAGTACATGTAAGAATATGACTATTTTGATGATCGCCCATAGGCTAAGTTCCATTAAAGATTTTGATAGAATATATGTACTAGATAAAGGAAGAATTGTTTCAGAGGGTTCGTATGATTATCTTTTAGGCAATTGTAAAACATTTCAAAATTTAGTTAATCAAAAAAAAATATAGGACAATAACCAAACATGCATTTCAAAAAATTTAATACACTAAAGAGTGATGTAATTTTTATAGATGGTATTTCGGGAACTGGAAAATCATTAATTTCTCCAGTTATTTCAGGAATGACTGGAGTTGAGAAGCAGAAATTAGAAGAAGTATTTCCTGATATTTGTATCTTACATAAGTATGGAAAAATAACTGATGATGCATGCTCTTTTTTAATTAATAAATATACAGATCTTTATCAATATAATAGTCTTATTGGAAGAGAGGTTAATTTAAGATGGGGAGATGACAGTGGTATTAAAAATAATCCTGATGTTTGGAAATATTTTACTAGATTATTCGCAAAAGAAGGATCTCAAGTCATTAATAAAATTAATAATGAAAATTTAGCATTAAATATTTTATCAAATGACATAATACTAGCAGACGACCTTCTCTTTAAGACTCTAAAAAATAGAATGAAGATGATAGAAATGGTGAGACATCCTTTGTATATGGTTGCACATTGGACAAGTTTTTTTTCTAGGTTTGATCAAACACGTATCTTTAATTTAAGCACTGAATATAAGGGTTCAAAATTGCCTTGGTTTATATCAGATAATCAAGATAAATTTTTATTATTGAATAATACTGAAAAAGCTATTTATTCAATCCATTTTTTATATGAAGAGTTATTTACTAAGCTTGATAATCATAAATATCGAGATCAGATACTCCTCTTAAGTTTTGAGGAATGCTGCATGGATACAAAACGTATTCTTAAAACATTAGAAGATTTTCTTGGCAGGAAGCACTCCAACAGGCTTTCTAGTATTCTAAAAAAACAAAAATTACCGAGAAAACAAATTAATCAAGGAAAGGGGTTGAAGAAATATGGCTTTAAAAAATCCACATTTAAGACAGAAGAATGTCAATATAACGCATTGATGAGTTCTTATGAAAATGATGTAAGTATTGATACTATTACAAAACTTCTTCATTGTATTGATAGATATAATAAAAATTTTCCATCTATACTCTCTAACTTTGGGTAGATATCTTGATAGTTTATTTAATTAATTGGAATTTTGATGAGTACTATTATCGTAAGTTTGAAATTGATCAATTAATTAAATCTGGTATGGAAGTTCAAATAATATCAATTGGACACCTTTTTTATAAAAAACATAAAAAACTAGATCAAAGTGATTTTACTAATATTAAAGTTTTTAATCCAAACAGCTTATTTTCTTTACTGAAGTATATAAATTTGATAAAAGCATCTAATGCTAAATTTCTCTTAGTAAGCTATATTTATAATACTTCCTTTAAAAGACTTTTCATCAATCTCTTTTTAAAAGTAAGAAAAATAAAATATATTTTTATTTTTAATCATGGATTACCTTCAGGGGAGGAAGTCGACACCCTAGAAATACAAACTAGTTTGTTTTCAAAAATAAAAAATTTTGCAGTTAGGCTCTACGGCAAAGATATTTATTTTTTGTATATTTATTCTAGATTTACTATTCCTATTGTTTCTTTTCTCTCAAATTTCTTGTCTTTAAAGCCAAGTTTTCTTCTAGTTTCTGGAGCGTATCATATAAAAAAATATCAACAATCAAGCAACATAAAGATAATTCCCTTTAACTCATTTGACTATAGCAATCATCTGTTAAATTTAAGTTTAGCTTCGAGTGAGAGTAAAGATTTAAAAAGAATAATATGCTATCTAGATGGTGCTCAACCTTTTTTCTCAGGAGATAATTATATTTTGGGTATAAAAAATCATTTAACAGTTGATAAATGGTACCCAGCATTATGTAAATTCTTTAAAAAAATTGAAGAAGACTATAATGCAACAGTTGTGATTTGTGGACACCCTCAAACATCTTTTGAACGCTATCCCGACGTTTTTGAGAAACGAGAAGTGGTATATGGAAGAACAAATGAAATCATAGAAAAAAGTATACTTACAGTTACAAGAGGCAGCACGGCTGTATCATTTGCACTAATTAATAAAATACCAATCTTGGGAATTATTTCTGACGAGATGATAGCTGCAAAAGCAGATATTACAAGTAATGTTATATTTAATGCTATCAATTGCAATGTTTTAAATATAGACCATTTTGATATAAGTAATGTTAATTTACTAGAGTTTAATAATGATAAATATGAAGCATATATTACTAATTTCATGAGTGCTGACTATGGATTAAGACCGAATTATAAGATTATTTCTAAGTTATATTTAAATATATAATCAAGTGTAAATATAGCAAGATTATGTTTTATAATATTATGTAAAATTATGAGATCTCAATGAAAACTAATAACGCCATTCACCTAGACTGCACTCTTCGAGATGGAGGCTATTACAATGCTTGGAACTTCGAAATACCTCTTATTGAAGATTATTTGGTTGCAATGGATAGCGTGGGTGTTAGTTATGTTGAGCTTGGTTTTAGATCTTTTGATAAAAAATCATTTCAAGGACCTTGTGCATACACAACAGATACTTTTCTAGAAACCCTAAATATCCCAACCAACCTTAAACTTGGCGTTATGATGAATGCAAGTGAGCTTATTAAGCATCCATTAGGAGTTGTAGATAGTCTTAAAAGTATGTTTTTACCTGCACCTGATTCAAAAGTTTCCCTAGTAAGATTTGCATGTCATGGTCATGAAATAGAGGACATTTTGAAAGGCTGCACGTATTTAAAGAAACAAGGATATGTAGTAGGTTTAAATTTGATGCAGATCTCTATGATGGAAGAGACCGATGTATTAAAACTTTCAAAAATGGTCAATGATAATGGAGATGTTGATGTATTTTATTTTGCTGATAGTTTAGGAAGCATGTTACCAGACGATGTCGTTAATGTTATTAATCTCATTAAAGATGGCTGGGACGGACCAATAGGTATTCATACTCATGATAATTTAGGGTATGGCCTAAATAATACATTAAAAGCATTTGATAATGGAGCTACTTGGCTGGACTCAACTGTTACAGGCATGGGCAGAGGCCCTGGAAATGCAAAAACTGAATATCTTGCGGTTGAATTAGCAGAAAGAAAAAATAAAGATCTTAATATAGGCCCATTAATAGTAGTAATTAACAAGTATTTTAAAGATTTAATGCAGGTTTATGATTGGGGCACTAATCCTTATTATTACTTGGCTGGTAAATATGGCATTCACCCTACTTACATACAATCAATGTTATCAGATAGTAGTTACAGAGAAGAAGACATCCTTTCTGTGATTGAATCATTAAGAGAAAAGAATGGTAATAAATTTGATAAAGATAATTTAATGACTGGAAAAAGTTTTTATGAAGGCAGCCCTAAAGGAACTTTTGATGCATTAAATATGTTTGAAGGGAAGGATGTCCTTATAATAGGAGCTGGATCTGGAGCCTATAGACATAATCTAGCAATAAAATCATTTATTAAAAAAACTGAACCTATTGTTATTGCACTTAATATTGAAACACCTATAGATGATTCAATGATTGATATTCGAGCAGCATGCCATCCTGTTAGGCTTTTTAATGACTGGAGCAAGCATAAAGATTTTAATCAGCCCTTATTAATTCCCTTTTCCATGATTCCTAAAATTTTGTCCGATGATGTGAAAGATAAAAATATTTTTGACTTCGGCCTATCTATTAAAAAAGATACATTTCAGTTTGATAAAAATGCTTGTATTGCTCCTAATTCTTTGGCTATAAGTTATGCCTTGTGTGCGGTTACAAGCGGCAGTGCAAATAAAATCTATTTAGCTGGTTTTGATGGATATGATCTTGATGACCCCAGAGGTAATGAAATGAATGAGCTTTTGGCTCTTTATCAAAGTCTTGATAATACTATAGAAATGGTTTCTATTACTGAAACAAAATATAAGATTAAAGAAATATCAGTATATTCGTTCTAGTCAATAGATGTTGCCATTATCAAGTTACAACACAATTATTTTTGATTGCGACGGGGTAATATTAAATTCAAATAAAGCTGTTAGTAAATGTTTTTTTAATACAGTTATAGAATATGGCGAACCCCATGCCCTAGAGCTTGAAGCTTTTAATAAGCTAAATGGTGGAGTTTCTCGAAACAAAAAATTTGATCACTTTTTTAAAAATATTCTGAAAAAAAATAGCTATGAAGTTGAATACAGAGAAGCCTTAAAAATTTTTTCTGACCTTTCAATGTTATCAAGACTCGAATGTGACATTAATAAAAGTTTTTTAAACTATAAATTAAATATAGACCAAAGATTTATGGTCATTTCTGGTGCAAATCAAGAAGAATTAAATAAAATATTTGAATTAAGAGGCATTAAGGACTTCTTCAATTTTGGAATATTTGGAAGTCCTGATGACAAAGATAAAATAATAAAAAGAGAAATTAAAAATACAAACATTGTTTTCCCAGCTCTCTATATTGGGGATAGTAAATACGATCATATTGTTTCTATAAATAACGGTTTAGATTTTGTTTTTATTTCTAATTGGACGGAATTCAGTGATTGGCAAATATATTCTGATAAACATGAATTAGAATGTTTTGAGTCACTAGATTGTGTGTTTAAATGGTAATCACAAAGTTTTTTAAAAATAAATTTATTCCGTTTTTTATATTTAATGGGAAGTTAAGCTTATGAGAATAGTAGTTGGAATACCCTCAAGAATGGGTTCATCAAGGTATCCAGGCAAGCCTCTAAAAAAAATACTAAATAAAACAATGATTGAGCATTGTTTTATTAGATGTTCTTTAAGCAAGTTACCAAATGAATTATTTGTCACAACCCCAAATACAGAAATAAAAACAGTCATAGAAAAATGCAATGGCAATGTAATAATGACTTCAGATGATATTGATAGACCCGGTCTCAGAGTTGCCGCAGCGGCAGAAACACTTGATCTTAATGATGAGGATATTGTTGTAGTAGTCCAAGGGGACGAGCCATTGCTTCACCCAGATATGATTGATTTAGCAATAGAGCCATTATTAAAAGATTCATCAATTATGGTTTCTAATTTATGTGCAGAAGCTTCGGAGGCTGACTGGAATGATCCCGGGGAAATAAAGGTTGTTTGTGATTTAAATATGAATGCATTGTTCATGTCCAGATCTCCAATACCATCAATTGATCATCAAGAAAAAAGGGCTAAATGGTGGAAGCAAGTTTGCGTAATGCCATTTAGATGGAGTTTTATGAAGAAATTCAATCATTCATTAATCCCAACCCCTTTAGAGCTTCAGGAATCAGTAGAAATGAATAGAGCTATAGAGCATGGATATAAAGTTAAAATGATTCCCTCAAAATATCAAACTAAGTCTGTTGACACAAATGAAGATAGGATTGTGGTCGAAAAAATGATGGCAATAGATGAAATCTATAAATTATATAAATAATAAATCTGCCATTAATAATTTTATAACATGCTTGTTATAGGCGATTCAAAATTTAACTCTAATCCAAAGGTTACTTTGTTTTGGGACAGCTATTCATCTAATAATCAAGTTGAATCCATCTATAATTTAATTGACCATAATAAAGAGCATGTTCGATCAGAGTATATAAAGTATATTAACGATATCTCATCAAGAAGAGTCAATGAGAAGTCTATATTAGAACACTTTGATATTAACTTAGGGTTTAGCTCATGGTGGATGTCCTCTATTGCAGAGAAGAATCCATGGAAGACAGAAAGCATCTATGAAGTTCTTAAGATCATAGCGCTTGGAAAACATATTACAGATAACAAGATAAAAGAAATCCATGTTTATTCTTCAGATGCTACCCTGAAAAATGCTCTTAAATCACTAGCAAACGAATTAAAGGTTAAAGTAACTTTTGAACATAAAAATTATATTTTTAATATTCCTGACATTTTTAGTATTTTAAAATTTTTTCTTATTGGCTTTTCTGATTTCCTTAGATTCGTGAGATTTAGAAATGCTTTTATAACAAACAAACCCAAAAGCAAATGGAGTAAAGATAGGGATAGTATTTTTATATGCTCTTTTTTTATCAATTTTAAAAATTCAGAAACTACCAAAAATTACTACTCTAACTATTGGAGTGAGCTGCAGACTCTTTTAAATCAGAAAAAAATTTCTCAGAATTGGCTCCATTTATTTGTTTCTCATGACGCAGTTAAGAAACCAAAGAATGCATTAAAAGAAATTGATTATATTAATAAAGCTTCGACAGACAATGACTTCCATGCTTTATTGGAACAGTATCTTTCTATAAAAATTTGCTTTAAGGTGCTCTTCAAATTGTTTCATATGCTCTATAAGATTTTGGTGATGAAGAATAAAAAACAATATTTCTTTTTTAGTAACTTGAATAAAAGTCTATGGAGTTACTATAAAGATGATTTTTTTTCCTCAGCAATTGGATCAGTAGCAGTTAAGAATCTTTTCTTATATTTTTGTTTTGAAGAGGCTATAAAGCATTTACCAAATCAAAAAAGAGGTATGTATTTATGTGAAGACCAGCCATGGGAAAAAGCTTTAAACTATTTTTGGAATAAATATGGACATGGAGAGCTTGTTGCAGTGCTTCATTCACCAAATATGAGATTCTGGGATATTTTTAATTATCATCATGAAGGCTTTTTTTATAATAAATGTCCCATGCCCCATCCCAATAAGGTTGCAATAAATAATCCTAAAGCTTTAAGCGAATTTATAAAATTTTACCCACAGGAGATGATCGTAGAAGTTGAAGCACTTAGATATATTTGGCTAGATGGGATAGTAAATAATAGATCCACAATCTCATCAAACAAAAAAACTAAAGTTTTAATTCTTGGTGACTATTTATTTGAAACAACAGAGTCACTTTTAAATATATTTATAGATGCTGAGGATACTTTAAATCAAGATTTTGTTTTTTCTTTCAAGCCACATCCAAGTCAACCAATGCATGACATTTGCAAACAACTCAATAGAGAGGAAAGAGTATTAAAAGATGTTATTACAGATTACGACATATTCTTTTCAGGAAATATGACATATGCTTCCGTCGATGGGTATGTTGCAGGATTGAAAATTATAGTTTTGCAAGATTTGCATAGATTAAATTTATGCCCGCTTAATAAGAATCAAGCTGTTTTTATTAGCAATGCCCCTGAATTAAAAAATGCATTAAATAAAGCAAATGAATCAATTGCAAAACCTTATAATCAACCAGAAAAAATACTTTTTATAAATAAAGATTTAAAAAGGTGGTCAACCTTTCTAGATATCTAAGTTAAAATTTATCACATAAAAAAATTTGAATGTATAATAAAGCCAATTAAATTAGCTAAATAAATCCTATATGTTTTCAGATTTCCATAATAAAAACGTTTTAATAACAGGCCATACTGGTTTTAAAGGTTCATGGCTGACTGCTTGGATGAAGAAGCTTGGAGCAAATGTAACCGGAATCAGTCTAGATCCTTCTAGTGAGCCTTCAATTTTTAATGAATGTGAGATTGCGCTCTCCATAGATGATAATAGAGCAGATATTAGAGATAGTAATAAAATAGCTTCAATAATCAGCAAAGCTAATCCAGATTATATTTTTCATTTAGCAGCTCAGGCATTGGTAAGGGACTCATATCAAAATCCAATTGACACATGGAATACTAATGTTATGGGAACAGTTAATGTTTTAAATGGAATTAGAAGCATTGATAAAAAATGTGCTGTAGTAATGATAACTAGTGATAAATGTTATGACAATGTTGAGTGGGTGTGGGGTTACAGAGAGCAAGATAGGCTAGGTGGCCCTGATCCATATAGTGCATCGAAAGGTGCTGCTGAATTAGCAATTAAATCATTTTATAAGTCTTATTTTCAAAATCAAAGTAATATAAGAATTGCATCTGTTAGAGCAGGAAACGTAATAGGGGGTGGCGATTGGTCAAAGGACAGGTTGGTTCCTGATTGCGTAAAGGCATGGTCGATTAATGATAATGTAGAGCTTCGCAACCCATCTTCAACAAGACCATGGCAACATGTCCTTGACCCATTGAGTGGATATGTAAAACTTGGTGCTGAACTTTATAAAAGTGATAGTTTGAATGGCGAAAGCTATAATTTTGGGCCCCCAGCAAATCAAAATTTTAGCGTTAAGGAGTTAGTTGAAGAGATGTCTAAATATTGGGATAAGGTTAACTGGACAGATGTATCTAAGAATTTTGATGGACCTTATGAATCTGGTTTACTAAAGTTAGACTGTGACAAAGCAATGCATGACTTAAGCTGGAAGGCGGCTTTAGATTTTAATGAAACTGTAAAATTGACGGTCGAATGGTATAAAAAGTATTACGAAGATTCATCTCAAGCAATGAAAGTAACTTCAGAACAAATAGATTATTATGAGTCTCTCCGATCAGACTGGAAGTAATTTTATACCAATGAACAATGAACCAATTTTAACAAAGAATGCGATTATTTCTGTTGATGGTGGCAATGTTTTGCATGGTTTAAAATCCACTGATGCAGGGTTTGATGGATTTGGTGAGGCTTACTTCTCATTAGTTGACAAGGATTATATAAAAGCCTGGAAAAGGCATAGAGTCATGACTCTTAATTTTATTGTTATAAGTGGAAAAATCAAAATAGTTACTCTCGATGATAGTAAAAATAAATTTTTTGAATTTAATTTATCCACATCTAATTATCACAGATTAACAATTCCACCAATGTATTGGGTTGGTTTTAAGGGTATGTCAGCAGAACAAAATATACTCCTTAATATTGCTAACATACCCCATGATCCCGATGAAGTGGATCGGAAAGAAATTCAAGAGGTGGACTATAAATGGTAGATAAAATGATAAGACTATCTAAGTCAACAATTAGTAAGCATGAAAAAGATGCAGTTATGGGTGTTCTAGATAGAGAGTTTTTAGGCATGGGGCCTGAGGTATTTGAATTTGAAGAGATGTTATCAAATTATTTTAATAAAACAGCCCTATGTGTATCTACTGGAACAGCAGCTTTACAGTTGTCAATCCAGGCTTGCGGTATTGGTCCTGGAGATGAGGTGCTAGTTCCATCTATTACATATGTCGCATCTTTTCAGGCTATATCAGCTACTGGAGCAAAGCCAATCGCATGTGATATAGATCCAATCACAATGATCGTTGATACAGAAGATGCAGAAAAAAGATTAACTCCAAGAACTAAGGCAATAATGCCAGTCTTTTATGCAGGGGGTACGCAAGGCAGAGATGAAATATATAATTTTGCAAAAATAAATAAATTGAGGGTAATTGAAGACGCCGCTCACGCTTTTGGCTCTTATAATAAAGGAAGAAGGATTGGAAGCTTTGGAGATATAACATGTTTTAGTTTTGATGGAATCAAAAATATTACATCTGGCGAAGGAGGGGCAGTTGTAACAGACGATGAAAATATTATTAACCTAATAAAGGATATAAGGTTACTTGGTGTAGAAAAAGATACAAATAAAAGAAAAATTCAACAACGCTCATGGGATTTTGATGTAAGTCATCAAGGTTGGAGATACCATATGAGTAGTATTATGGCTGCTATTGGAATTGAGCAATTTAAGAGATTTGATGAGCTTTCAAGCACAAGAATGTCTCTGGCAAAAAGATATGTTCAGAACCTTAAAGATATTGAAAGAGTTACTCTGGTTAACAGAGATTTTGAAGAGATAGTTCCTCATATTTTCCCAATATTAATATCTGATTTAATAAACAAAGAATCACTAAGAGAAAAGTTGTTAGATATGAATATACAAACTGGAATCCACTGGAAACCAAATCATCTATTATCAAAATATCTTATTAAAGATACATTACCTTTCCCAAACACTGATAATGTTTATGAAATTCAGATCACAATGCCGCTAAATGCTGATATGAGCATTGATGATGTAGATTACGTCTGCGAGTCTTTAAAAGCTTTACTTTCATCTAATGAGCATTAAAATTTCTTATTTATAATAAAAATGCCAGCAGTAAGCGTAATATTGAATTGTTTTAATGGTGAAAAATACCTAAAAGAAGCAATTGATAGTGTTGTGAATCAATCCTTCACGGATTGGGAAATAATCTTTTTTGATAATTGCTCTACTGATAACAGTAAAAATATTTTTGATTGCTATAAAGATAGCAGATTAAAATATTTTTCATCTAAACAAAATATTTCTCTAGCTATGGCGCGTAATTTGGCATTAAAAGAGTGTATTGGAGAATATATTGCATTTTTAGATGTAGATGATGTTTGGTTCCCAAAAAAGTTAGAAAAACAATTAGCTCTTTTTGACTCGAAAGATGTTGGTATGAGTTGCTCGAGCTATATAAAGATAAATGAAAGAAATAACACTGAAGAAATATGTAATATACCAAATATCAGCAATTCAAAGATTGTAAATGAGCTACTCATAGACTACTTTATTCACATTTCCACTTTCATGTTTAGATCAGATGTTCTTGGATCAAATAATCTATCTTTTGATAATAGATTCAGCATCATAGAGGATTTTGACTTTGCCATTAAGATGAGTTTGACCACAAACTGTTCATCTTGTTCAGATATTTTGGGATCTTATAGATGGCATCAAAATAATTATGGCTACATAACAAATTATAAGCTTGGTGAGGAGTTTGATTTATGGATAAATGAAGAAGTAAATCAAAATCTATTCTCATCATACGGTGGATATAACTCATTAGAAAAAAGAGCAAAATGGTATAAGGTTGTTAAAAATATTTATGATGGTAAGAAATTATCTTTATTAGTAAATTTTCTAGAATATACATTTCTACAAAAGTTAAAAATTCTTTTTGCCTTAGTTACCCCAACAATAATTTTAAAGAAATTAATATTAAGAAATTAAGAATGCACAAGAAAGATAATATAGATATTTTAGTTCTATCAACTGCATGCCATACAGCTATAAATAGAAAGATTTATAAACTTTTTGAACTTGATGAATACAGTATCATCTTAGTTTGCCCAAGATATTCTTATTTCAATAATAAGTTAGAGCCGTCCGAAGCGCCAAGAGATGAAGATCCCAGAATTATTTTTGACGACATTAACACTAAAAATCAAAGACTTTCAAATTTTAAAAACATAAGAAAGATTATTAAAAAGTATAAGCCTAAAAATATCATTATAGATAATGACCCCGGTTCTTTAATGACAATTTTTTGCCGACTATACTCATTCTATATTCCTTCAAAAATTTATTGCATTACATGTGAGAACTTGGACTTAACTTTAGCAGGAATGATAAAAAGGAGAGGCTTTCACCAATTTGTTAATATTTTCTTAAAAAAATTATTATTAATGATTTCAAGATTTTGCATAAATGGTTTATTCGTTATAAATAAAAATGGATTACAGGTATTTAATAAAGTTAATTATAAAAATATTAAGCAAATTCCTTTAGGCTATGATCCAGATTATTTTTATGTTGACAATAATATAAGAAATAAATTTAGAATCAGCCATGATATAAATAAATTTTCAATTGGTTTTTTAGGACGGATCGTAGAGGAGAAAGGCCTTCATATTCTTATTGATGCGTTAAATGATCTAAAACACTTAGAATGGGTTCTTGTACTAGATGAATTTTCTCACTATCAAAGTAAATATGCTGATGATATTAATGCACAAATTAAAAAATTTAATATTGATAATAGAATTTTAAGAATAGATCCAACTCATGAAGATATGGCTAAATATATGAATATGCTTGATCTAATTGTAATACCTTCATTATCAACCCCTGTATGGGAAGAGCAATATGGAAGAATTGCTGCTGAGGCAATGGCTTGTGGAACAAATGTAGTTGTATCTGATACTGGTCATCTTCCTGATCTTGTCTCAGATTATGGTTATTTATTTACAGAAGGTAATGTTCAAGAATTATGTTATATAATTGAGGGGTTTTTAAATGGCACAATCGATGGACATTCTCAAAGCGTGTTAGAAGGTTATGCAGTTGATCAATTAAGCACTATTAAGCAAAAAAAACTTATGGAAAAAGAAATATTTGGGAGTAATAAATGAAAACAATTATATTGGCAGGTGGTTTTGGTACAAGGCTATCAGAATATACAAATGTTATCCCAAAACCAATGGTTCCAATTGGACCAAAACCTATTCTGTGGCACCTTATGAACTTATATGCCTCATATAGCCATACTGACTTTTATGTCGCGCTTGGATACAAAGCCGAAGTCATAAAAGATTATTTCCTAAATTATAAAATGCTTAATTCAGATTTTTCTGTAAATCTCTTGAATGGTGACGTAGATACATACAAAAATAAAGAGCTTGATTGGAATGTTCATCTAATAAATACAGGCTCTGATTCAATGACAGGGGGTCGTGTAAAAAGAATGCAAAGTTACATAGGGAATGAAGCCTTCATGTTAACTTATGGGGACGGGGTTGCTGATATAAATATTGATGAATTAATGAGCTTTCATAAAAATCATGGAAAAATGGTAACTATGACGGCAGTGAGGCCTGCTGCAAGATTTGGAGAACTTGAAATTGATAATGGAACTGTTTCGAGTTTCAAAGAAAAGCCACAATTAGATGCTGGCTGGATCAATGGAGGCTTTTTTGTAATCGAACCTGAATTTTTTGAGTTGATTGAGGGTGATCATACTCTGCTTGAAAGAGAGCCGCTTGAAAAAGCAGCCTCAATAGGCGAACTCATGGCTTATAAGCACTATGGTTTTTGGCAATGCATGGACACTAAAAGAGACATGGACCATTTAAACGAATTGTGGGAATCTAATGAAGCGCCTTGGGTTCTTCGTTAAATTTAAAAAACCTTGAAAGCCTTAATTGTAGGAGGTTTTGGATATCTTGGATGTAGAATTGGAAGCTATTTTTCTCAAAAAGATTTCGACATCACTTTATTGTCAAGAAGTTCTATTAGTTATAAAAAAGAATTTCTAAATTTTGAATATTCGTCTCTAGATTTTTCTTGGGATCAGCCTCACAAAAATAATTTTTTTAAAGATTATGACGTAATAGTTCATTCAGCAGGGATGAATGCTTTAGATTCAAAAAATAATCCAAATGCAGCTTACAATTTTAAGACTAGCTCAAACAAAATTATATTAGATTCGATTAAAGACAGTCATAACGTTAAATATTTTTATATTTCAAGTGCTCATGTTTATGATGAAAAATGTGTAGGAGATTTCAATGAAGACTCATCAACAAATAACAAACATCCATATGCAAAAGCAATTATTGCTGGAGAAGATGTAATTAATGAGAGTTCCAATGAAAACAAAAATTATATTTTGAGGTGTGCAAATGGATTTGGTGCGCCCATTATAGATCAAGAAGATTGCTGGAACCTTTATGTAAATAATATATGTAAACAAGCTTTTGAAGATAAGATTATTTATATAAATCATCCATTTGAATCTCGCAATTTCATTCCAATAACTCAAACTTGTAAAATAATTGAGTTTATAATCGATAATAATTTTCAATCGCAAACATTTAATGTTGGCTCGCAAAAAAATATGAAGCTTTATGAGATGGCAAGCTTGGTTCAAGAGGTGTGTGAGGAAAAGTTAGGATTTAAGCCTATTATCGAATCAGATGAATCTATCGATATAGATGCTATCTATAATTTTAATATTTCAAAAATTTCTGATTACGGCTTTTCCTATAAAGAAAAATTTAAATCTGAGATAGATAATATTTTTGAATACCTTGCTAGAAGTAATTCATAAAATGAAAAAGAAAACTACTTTGAAATATTTTCAAGATCCCAAGGAAGATAAAAGAATAAGCATAGACATATACTTTAATAAAATTTATGAAGAAATTAAGAAAATTACAAGCAGTGATAAGATAAACATATCGTATTCAAAATATAAATTTAATAATATCTTACCTGACATGTTTAACTTAAATTTAAGAATTTCTAGATATGTACTTTTTCCAATTTACTTTTTATTCACTCAGAAAAGATTAAATCATATTTTAGATCAATCTTATGCGCACCTACTTTTCCTAAAATTTTTCTCAAAAAATATAGTTACCGTACATGATCTAATGCCACTGCTTTCATGGAATAAAAAGATTGATAAAAGCATTTATTCTAATAACCCCTTGCTTTTTAAATTAAGCTTATTAGGACTTAAAAAGGCCGACAAAATAATAGCAGTAAGTCAAACAACCAAAGACGATATTGTGCAAGAGTGCAATATCAATCCAGAAAAAATATCAGTTATTCACAATGGTGTTTCTGAAAAATTTAGAGTCTTTACCCACCCTGAAAGGATACATGCAAAAAAATTCTTAAATTTAATGAATGAAAATTTTAAGATTTTAATTGTTGGAAATTCTATCTATAAAAATGTTCATACTTCATATGAAGTTATCAAAAGATTGGATTCTATATGCTCAACCAATGTTCAATTAATTTGGCTTGGAGGAAGTAAGGATTTGCATGATGCTTTTACCTCGAAGAAAGACACATTAACCAAAGTACATATTTTTAACGACCTAAATGAAGAAGAGTGTGTCATGTTATACAACTCTGTTGATTGCTTATTATTCCCCTCTTTATATGAAGGTTTTGGATTACCGCCTTTGGAAGCAATGAAATGTGGCATCCCAGTTGTTGCATCTAATATAAAAGTATTTAAAGAGTTATATATTGATTCAGCTATGATGGCAGGACCAAAGGATATAGATAAATTAGCTAAGTTAATTAAAGAATTAATTGAGAACGAAAATCATAAGTCTGAATTAATAATCAGAGGAATAAATAGATCAAAGTCCTTCTCTTGGAAAAAAACAGCATCTAAACTTAATGATATTTATAATGGTATTTAAAAATAAAATCTTATGAATGAATTAATTATGTTTGTTGCCTTTATCATTGCAACACTTTCAATATTCCTTGATTTTAAAAAACCAAAAACTGTTTTATTTTTTTTATTTTGTTTTGTTATTTTCTTAGAAGGAACTAAATGGACAATTGGCGTAGATTGGAACAGTTATTATGACTACTTTTATGCTGTTGATGAGCCATTTAAAAGCATGCAAGGCGGAAACTTATTCGAACCAGGTTTTGTTCTATATACCTATTTAATAAGTAGCGTAACAGAGAATTATTCAATTTACCTTTCGATAACAATGGTGATAGTCTATGGGTGTATTTTTTATAGTACTTCCAAAATAACAAATAATAGTTTTGTTGCAATATTCTATCTTTTAACCTTCATTCCATGGTACTCAGGGGCTTTAAGGCAGATGATTGCATTAGCAATTTTTTCCTTATGCATAGAATCAATAATCTTTCGAAAGTTTTTTAAGTTTATGTTCTTAGTACTTTTTGCTTTTACATTTCATATAACCGCAATAGCCTATCTGCCAGTATATTTCTTTTACGGAATCTCTTGGCTTAGTTTTATTGGCTTATTCTTTTTAGCTTTTATTCTTTCAATCAACTCAAGAAGCATACTAACTCTAGCAGACAGTACCCTGGGCTCTTTCACGTCAAGAAGCTATTTAAATTATCTTGATAATATTGGAGTAGTTAAAACAAACCCTCTACTTGGATTTATAAGAAAGTTCATAAGCTTATCGGGATTGTATGTATTCGGCATGGTATCTCAAAAGAATATGCATCCAGACCAAAAAAATAATATTAAATATTTTTTAATGATTTCTACTTTCACTATAATTACTTATTTTGTGGGAATTTATTTTATTAGATCTATAGGCTCTAGATTAGATCTATATATTTCATCCATATTCTTTGCAATGGCAATTGGCTTAATTGATAAAAATCTCAAAAAAAAGAGTAATAGATTTATTTTCTTTATCTTTGTTACCTCACTATCGTTAGTATTTTATTCAAGGCTTGGTTTTGATGATTTATTTTATCCTTATCAATCAATTTTTTATAATATAGATTTTGAGAGAGTGTTTAATACCTGTCCCAGATTTGACCCTTTTTGTAATTAAATATGAAGTTTAATATTACCTATGACTCCCAAATCTTTTCATGGCAAAAATATGGAGGAATTTCTAGAATTTATAAAGAATTGATCCAAGAATATATTAAAGATCCTTCCTTAAACATATCTGTTACCGGAAGATATCATATTAATGAATATCTAAATGAGCTCAAGGCTCATGAGATAAAAAGGATAAGTTATTTTCCAAAAATGCACATCTTGCCTGGAAAAATTAATCAAATTCTTAATAGAAAATATTTATTTGGTATCAAGGGTAATAAATCATGTAATATTTTTCATGAAACCTATTTCGATTCATTTGCAACAAGATTACCAGCTAATACATTAAGAGTTATTTCAGTGTATGACATGATAGATGAAAAATTTGGAGTTAATAGATCAATAAGATCTAAAATCTCCTTAAGAGATAAAGAGATTGCTATTAAGAGGGCAGATCATGTTATCTGTATATCAGAAAATACAAGAACTGATCTAATCGACATTCTAAATATTCCAAAATCAAAAACTTCTGTTGTATATCTTGGCTCAGAAATGATCGAGAATATACGCAAAGATAATTTACCAGCTATAAATTATATAAATAATAAATATATATTATACGTAGGCTCCAGAGGTGGCTACAAAAACTTTAATCTCTTATTAAAAGCAATTGATACAAGCCTGTTACTTAAGAAAAATTTTATATTGGTTGCCTTTGGTGGCGGAAAGTTCTCTGCAAATGAAGCTTCAATAATAAAAAAGATGGGCATCAACGCAGTTCAGCTATCTGGAGGCGATGACATACTTTCTAACTTATATAAAAAAGCCTCTATATTTATTTATCCTTCTATGTATGAAGGGTTTGGTATACCGCCCCTTGAAGCAATGAGATTCGGATGTCCAGTTGTTTGCTCAAATAATAGTTCAATTCCAGAAGTTGTTGCAGATGCAGGAAGATATTTTGAAAACAATGATCCTGAATCTCTTAAGATATCTATGGAGGCTGTATTAGATTCTCAAAAATTAAGAAATAGCTTGATTGAATTAGGCTATCAGCGTGCAAAACTTTTTTCATGGAAAAAATGTGCTCAGGACACCTTAAATGTTTATAAAAAAATTTGTAATTAAGCAATTTTTTAATTAAAAAAAGCCTTTAAATATTGATGAACAATAAAATTAATATTACCTTGACCTTTATTTTATAAAGTATAAAGTTGTTATCGTATCATAGCGTCATCGCAGAATAGGAGCATAAATTTATGAAAGAAAAGATAAAAGTGGGTATAAATGGTTTCGGTAGAATAGGTAGATCTATTGCAAAAATAAATGCTGAACAAGATGTCTTTGATCTGAAAATTATAAATGATATTAATCCAGAAATAGAGAATTTAGCTTATCTATTTAGATATGATTCAACCTATGGAAAATTTGATGGCGATGTATCAGTTTCTAGCAATATTTTATCTATTAATGGCAAGGAAACAGCTGTAACTTCTTTTGATAATTTACTTGATGTTCCTTGGAAAGAAAATAATATTGATCTAATAATAGATGCATCGGGTTTAAGCTCAAACATTAAGCTTGCTAAAGAGTTAACTAATTCAAATATAGTTAAAAAAGTTATTATCACCCATTCATCTACAGATACTGATTGTGAAATAATAATGGGTGTGAATGACGATATTTTAGAATCAAAGCATGATGTTGTTTCAAATAGTATTTGTGATGCTAATGCAATTGCTCATATCATGAAATGGTTTGATGAAGAATATCAAATAGAAAACGGTTCGCTCACTACGCTTCATCCCTGGCTTGGATATCAGAATTTAGTAGATGGTTCTGTTGCGTCATATTCTTCACCAGGTTTTGTATGGAAAGACTATGCGTTAGGTAGGTCTAGCGTCAGCTCTTTAATTCCAAAAAAAACAACAGCGATGAGCGCTACGGAGGTTGTTTTACCTCACTTAAAAAATAAGATTATGTCTTTCTCTTATAGAGTACCAACAAGCATAGTCGCATCTTCCGATATCACCTTGAATTTATCTAAAGAAATTTCTAAAGAAGAACTGAAAGATTTTTTAGTAGAAAGATCTCAAAAAAGCCCATATGTAAATTATAATTACGAATCTCTAACCTCAGTTGACTACGAGAAGAATCAAGATAGCGCAACAATAGACCTTCAATGGTTAGAGGTAAATGGAAAGACTGTTAAAATAGTACTTTGGTATGATAATGAGTGGGGTTACAGTTCAAGGGTTATAGATCTATTCCAAAGGATGTCAGACTATATCTAATGATCTTTTTTTTAGATTTCGACGGTGTGATAGTTGATTCAATAGATGAATGTTTCCAGGTCTCTTTTAAAACTTATTACGAAAATAAAATTTTTCAATATGATGAGGAAGAATACAAGAATTTATTTTATAAAAATAGAGGCTTGGTAAAGCCTCCTTATGAATATTACATACTCCATAAATCAATAGAAAATTTTTTAGCATCTAACCAAAAAAAATCAGTAGATCTAATTTTTATGGAGTCTCTAAATCAAATATCAGAAAAAGAGAAAGAAGATTTTGAAAATGCATTCTTTGATAATAGAAAGTTTTTAATGGAGCAAGATTTTGAGTCCTGGGCTTCGATGAACCCTTTAACTCAGTTTGGAAAAAAACTTGTAAAAAAAGACAACACCAATATCTATATTGTGACAACTAAAAATCTTGAAGCAACTTCTGCGCTTCTAAAGCACCATGAGATATATGTAGAAGAAATATATAGCAATAAGGACGTAAAGGATGCTGAAACAAAAGGCAATCTCATTAATCATTTAATGATTGAGAAAAAAATTGATAATGCTATTTTTATTGATGATGCTTGTGAGCATCTAGATAGTATTAATAATTCTAAAGTGCAATGTTTTTTTGCTGACTGGGGTTATGGAAAAAACGAGAATAGGCATAGAATATACAATATAGATAATTTTTAACGTTAAGAAATACTAAAAATGAAATTTGGAATTTTTATAAAGTGCCCTCAAATAGAGATTATTGAAGTTTGTGGTATTGCTAAGATAGACTTTGTTGTATTAGATATGGAGCATACTCCTCTAGGATTTAATGATTTAAAACCGTTATTATTAGCTGCAGAAAAACATTCTTTAGAAATTATCCTTAGACTTCCTGCTAACAAAGAAGAATATTTTAAGTGGCCATTAGATATCGGTTTTGAGCACATACAAGTTCCTCAAATAGAGACAGAAGAAGATGCTCATTTCTCAATAAAAAACACATTTTTTTACCCAAAAGGTGAAAGAGGTCTGTGTCGTTTTGTTAGAGCAGCAAACTATTCTGATAAAGATAAGAATGCTTATATAAAAGATTCAAATGAGAGTTTGAAATTAACATTACAAATAGAAGGTAAGAAGGGTATAGACAACTTAGACTCTATTCTTTCAACGCCTAATTTAGAGTCAATAATGATAGGACCATATGATTTATCTCAATCACTTGGCATGCCTGGTGACATATGGAATGAAGAAGTTATAAACGAAATGTCAGAAATTATAAAAAAGTGTAAGAAGTTAAATATTCAAGTAGGTACTTTTACAGACACTATTGACGGAATCAATTTCTGGAAGGATAGAGGGGTTGATTTTATCGAATATGCATCAGATTTAAACCTCCTTCTTGATTCTATAAAAAATTTAAAAAAAGGATTATAAATTATGAAAGTAATAGCACTAATGATAGGAAAAAAATCTAGTTCTGGAGTTCCTGGAAAAAATATATCTATAGTTAAAAATAAAAGATTGTGTGAATATGGGTTGATGGCTGCAAGAGAAAGCAAATACGTTAATAAAATTTATGTAAGTACTGATTGCCCGACTATTATAGAAACAGCAGCGCTTTACGATGCAGAGGTGATCAATAGGCCTCCAGAATTACATGATCCTGAAACTTTGACAGAAGATGTTTTATCACACGCACACGGTATAATTAAACAAAAAGAATCTGATTTTGATTTTTATGTTTTATTATATGCAAATGGTGGTTTTGTTAATGGAGAATTATTAGATAGTGCAATAGAAAAAATGATGTCTGAAAAAAGCTATGATGCTTGCGTTGGCGCTGTAAGTGCAGATATGTTCACTCCGATAAGAGCTAAGAGGATTAATGAGAATAATGAACTTGTTCCATTTATTGACTTAAATCACTTTGGCCAGATAACAAGTAACAGAGATAGCGCTGGAAATGCATTTTTTATAGATTTATCTCTTCAGGTAATAAAACCAAGATGTTTTGAAACGATGAATGGAAATCAAAAACCTTTCTTATGGCTTGGAAATAAAATCATGCCTTTTGTTAAAGATTTTGGTGGGGATCTAGATGCTACATGGCAATATCCAGTTCTTGAAGAATGGGTATCTAAAAATATAGAGAATTAAAAATATGTTTAATTTATCTCAAAAGAATTTAAAGATAACAAAAATTGATATTCATGATGTAAGGTTTCCAACTTCTAAAGAGTTAGATGGCTCAGATGCTATGAATCATGCTCCTGACTATTCAGCCGCCTCGATAGTCATGCACACTTCGGATCCAGATATTCAAGGGCATGGCATGACTTTTACTTTAGGAAGAGGTAATGAGATATGTGTTAAGGCAATAGAATCATTGTCGCCATTGGTACTGGGAAAGAGCATTGAAGAAATAGTTAACAACTTTGGTGATTTTTGGAGTTATTTAACTACTAGCGACAGTCAGTTAAGATGGATAGGTCCAGAAAAAGGCGCAATACATTTAGCTACCGCTGCAATTGTTAATGCTATATGGGATATATGGGCGAAAGCAGAAGATAAACCATTATGGGAACTTGTTACCGACTTTACCCCTGAAGAGTTTATTTCTTGCATTGATTTCAAATATATATCAGACGCTATTTCACCAGATGAAGCATTGGCAATATTAAGAAAGATAGACAATACAAAAGGCCAAAGGAAGAAAGAATTATTAGAAGAGGGTTACCCAGCCTATACAACATCAGCAGGGTGGCTTGGTTATAGTGATGAGAAATTAAGATCTTTGTTAAGGGAGGGAATCTCTCAGGGTTGGAAATTTTTTAAACTAAAAGTTGGTACTAATTTGCAAGACGATGTAAGGCGGTGTCGAATAGTAAGAGAAGAGATTGGGCCAGATAAAGTTCTTATGATTGATGCTAATCAAGTATGGGATGTTCAAGAAGCAATTGATTGGGTAAAGGAACTTAAAGAATTTAATCCATGGTTTATAGAAGAGCCTACAAGTCCCGACGATATCCTTGGCCATCTTGCTATAAAAAAAGGAGTGCATCCTATTAAAGTTGCAACTGGGGAGCATTGCCATAATAGAGTTATGTTTAAACAATTTTTTCAGTCAAATGCAATTGATGTCTGTCAATTAGATAGTTGCAGACTAGGCGGAGTCAATGAAGTTCTTGCAGTACTTTTACTTGCTGCTAAGTTTGATATTCCTGTTTGTCCTCATGCTGGAGGTGTCGGTTTATGTGAGCATGTGCAACATTTATCAATGATTGACTTTATAAGCATAAGTGGAAAGAAAGAAGGAAGAGTATTGGAATATGTAGACCATCTCCATGAACATTTCAAATATCCATGTTTGATTAACAATGGATCCTATATGCCACCTAAAGATCCAGGATATAGTACAGAGATGTATAAAGAATCAATTGATAGATTTTCATTTCCTTCAGGTCCTGAATGGAATTAGCATAAATACTTATTTGTGTATAAAGGTTAAAAAAGTGATGCACTCTTTTATAAAACAATATAAATAGTAACAAAAAGTATATAATCCGCATTATATTTTACAATTTCGAGGCACTGCATGGAAAAATTTCCCAAAAGAAGAGAAATAAATATAGATGACTTTAAATCTGAGAAGTCTACCAAAGCCTTATATGGCCTTCCTTCTGAAATAAAATTTTGTTCTAGGTGTATTATTTCGAATCAAAGACCAAATTCTGCTGTCGAATTTGAGAATACAAAAGAAACAAAAAAAGAAACTATTAATTTTAGCAATGATGGTATTTGTGATGCTTGCTTGGTTAAGGAATCTAAAGTTGCATCCATTGACTGGGATGAAAGAGAAAAGCAACTCATAGAGCTTTGCAATAAACATAGAAGTAAAGATGGAAGTTATGATTGTTTAGTTCCTGGGTCTGGGGGTAAAGACAGTTTTTACCAGTCACATATCCTAAAATATAAATATGGAATGAACCCACTGACTGTAACTTGGGCACCAAACATTTATACGGATTGGGGTTGGAAAAATTTTCAATCTTGGATTCATTCGGGTTTTGATAATTATCTCTGCACTCCGAATGGCAAAACTGAGAGAATTTTAACTCGCTTGGCAGTTGAAAATTTATTTCATCCATTTCAAGCATTCATGATGGGTCAAAAATACCTAGGTCCAAGAATGGCAGCAATGCATAAAATTCCTTTAGTTTTTTATGGAGAAGATGAGGCTGAATATGGAAATCCAATAGATGATACCAAATCAGCTGAACGTGATTACTCTTATTTCTCCGCATCTGACAAATCAAAAATATTTATAGCAGGAACTTCATTGGAAGATCTAAATAATAATTTTGGTATTACACAGGGTGATTTGCACCAGTATATGCCTGTTGATCCAGATGTTGTGCGTAAAGAAAAAGTTGAGGTTCATTATCTTGGCTATTATTTAAAATGGCATCCTCAGAGTTGTTATTATTACGCGGTTGAAAATGGTGGCTTTATAGCTTCACCTGAAAGAACCCCAGGAACTTATAGTAAATATAATAGTATTGATGACAAAATAGATGATTTCCATTTCCATACTTATCATACAAAATTTGGAATTGGCAGAGCAACATATGATGCTGCACAGGAAATTAGAAGTGGGGACATAACTAGAGAAGAAGGTCAGGCTCTTGTTCAAAAATTTGATGGAGAATTTCCTGAAAGATTTGCTGATGAAATTTTTAAATACTTAAGCTTGCCTGAAGAGGAGTTTCCAGTTGCTTCAAAAATGTTTGAGCAACCTCTTGTTAATAGAAGTTACTATGACAACTTATCTGACGCATTCAGATCACCTCATGTATGGAAATATAAATCATCAGAGGGTAGTAATAAGGTTGAATGGGTTTTAAGGCATGGAGTCTGGGATACCTAGCATTGATCAATAAACGTTTAATAGCTCGCCTTGATATCAAAGGTCCTAACCTCATCAAAGGGATACATTTAGAAGGCTTAAGGGTGATTGGCGACCCTCAAGAATTTGCAAAAAAGTATTATGAGCAAGGTGCTGATGAATTACTATATATAGATATCGTTGCAAGTCTTTATGGTAGAAGCAATTTAACTGAAATAGTAAAAAAAGCAGCTCATGATATATTTGTTCCATTGACAGTTGGAGGTGGTATTAGAGCCATCTCCGATGTTGAGGATCTTTTAAGATCTGGGGCAGACAAAGTCGCAATAAATACAGCGGTCGTAAAAAATCCAAAACTAATAACAGAAATAGCAAATCGCTTTGGATCTCAATGTATGGTTTTATCAATTGAAGCTAAAAAACAAGATTCAGGACTATGGGAAGCATATACAGATTGCGGCAGAGAGAGAAGTGGGTTGGATGTAGAGCAATGGGTGGCGCAAGCTGTAGATATGGGAGCCGGAGAAGTCCTAGTTACTTCAATTGATATGGAAGGAACAAAAAAAGGCTTTGATAAGAAATTAATTAGCATGGTAACTAATTCTGTAAATGTTCCTGTTATTGCAAGTGGAGGGTATGGTCAAGCAGTAGATTTAAAAATAGCATCCGACGCTGGGGCAGATGGAATAGCGGTTGCTGATGCTCTTCATTATAATAGGACAACTGTTGACGAATTGCGCAAACATGCAGTAGATTTTGATATGCCTGTAAGAAAATAATAGATTAAAAAATGATAATAATTGTAGATTACGGTATTGGAAATGTATTTAGTGTTGAAAGATCACTAGAGCATTGTGGTGCTAAAAATGTCAAACTTAGCTCTGATCCCGATGAGATTTATAATGCTGATAGGATTATTCTTCCTGGTGTTGGCGCTTTTCAGGACGGCATAAAGGGCTTAAAGGATAGAGGTTTAATTGAGCCACTACAAAATGCTGTTACGCAGGGAAAGCCATTACTGGGTATATGCCTCGGTATGCAGATGCTGGTCTCATCAAGTAAGGAATTTGGACACCATAGTGGCTTGGACTTTATCCCAGGCAAGGTAGTGCCAATTATTGAAAGCCAGAAATCAAAAGTAAGTACCCTAAAAATTCCTTATATTGGGTGGGCAAAACTTGATATCGAATTAAAACAAGAAGCTACAAAATCAGTATTTAATGGAATTAAGAAAAATAGCTATGTTTACTTAGTTCACTCATTTCATGTTCAAACAGATAATCAAAATGATATGAATGGTACTTATAATTATGATGCCATAAAGGTCACAGCAGCAATTCAAAAAGATAATGTGATTGGTTTACAGTTTCATCCTGAGAAGAGCGGAGAAGTTGGGTTAAATGTTATTAAAAATTTCTTATTGCTCTAAGTCATTCTTTGCAAAGTGTTTATTAATCCCCATGGTCCGATAAGACTATAGATGGCTTATTTTGAATAAGAATTACCTCAACAGCTGATCATCACAAAAAAACTATATTAAATCGCTCTTTATAAAATAAGGTAAATGCCAGCAAAAAGTATATAATCCATTATAATGAAAGCTCTTATAATAGGCATTAGTGGTCAGGATGGCTCATATCTTGCAGAGCTTTTATTAAAGAAAGATTACACTGTTATTGGAACTTCGAGAGATAGTAAAGCCAGTAGATTTAGAAACCTTGAGAGTCTAGATATCTTCCAGCATCTAGAAATACTCAGCGTTGATATAAAGAATCAAAAAAAAATTGAAAAGATTATTAAAGATATCATGCCTGATGAGATATATAATCTGTCTGGGCAAACCTCTGTAGGTGCCTCTTTTACTGATAGAGTTGAAACATACGAAAGTATTTTTCTAGGCACATTAAATATCCTAGAGTCTATTAAAAATGTAAATACAGATATTAAGTTTTTTAGCGCTGGATCAGGTGAAGTATTTGGAGGCAATGGTGAAAATATTTCAACTGAAACTTCTACCATTTCTCCTATGAGCCCATATGGCTCTGCAAAAGCTAGTTCATTATATTTAGTGGATAGCTACCGGAATTCTTTTGGTATTTTTTGCTCTACGGGAATAACATTTAATCACGAATCCCCACTTAGGCCCGATCACTTTGTAACCCAGAAAATTATTAAAACAGCATTTGAGATATCTATTGGAAGAAAAGAAAAATTATCTTTAGGTAATATAGATATTCAAAGAGATTGGGGCTGGGCTCCAGAGTATGTTTCAGCGATGCATCTAATTCTTCAACATAACAAGCCAGATAATTTTATTATTTCAACTGGAAAAATAACATCACTTAAGAATTTTATAAGTCTTACTTTTTCATTTTTTAATTTAGATTACAACAATTTTATTGAAATTGACCCGAGATTTATAAGGCAAACAGATATAGAAATTAATGGGGGAAATCCCAATAAAATCTATAATGAAATTGGATGGAAGTCTGATCTTGGGATTGAAGATATTGTTATTAAAATGTGTAAAAATATAGAAAAATAGGATTAAATTATGAAAATAGCTTTAATTACAGGCATAACTGGTCAGGATGGCTCTTACTTAGCTGAATTACTTCTTGAAAAAGGTTATGAAGTTCATGGGATCAAAAGAAGAAGTTCATCTTTCAATACATCCAGGATTGACCATATATATCTAGACCCTCATGAAAAGAACTCCAGATTCTTTCTCCATTATGGCGATCTTACAGATAGCTCTAACCTCACTAGGCTCTTAAGAAAAATTCAACCTGATGAAATATATAACTTAGGTGCTCAGTCACATGTTGCAGTTTCTTTTGATTCTCCTGAATATACTGCCGATGTTGATGCAATTGGGCCATTGCGACTTTTAGAGGCTATAAGGCTCCTAGGTATGGAGAAAAAAACAAAATTTTATCAAGCTTCAAGCTCAGAACTTTATGGGTTAGTTCAGGAAACGCCTCAAACAGAAAATACACCTTTTTATCCCAGATCACCATACGCAGTTGCAAAGCTCTATGCGTATTGGATAACCATTAACTATAGAGAATCTTATGGGATGTATGCTTGCAATGGAATACTTTTTAATCATGAGTCGCCTAGAAGAGGGGAGACTTTCGTTACCAGAAAAATTACAAGAGGACTAGCTAACATATCTCAGGGTTTAGAAAAATGCCTATATCTTGGAAATATGAATTCTTTGCGAGACTGGGGACATGCTAAAGATTATGTAAGAATGCAGTGGTTGATGCTTCAACAGGAAACACCTAAGGATTACGTAATTGCTACTGGAAAACAAATATCAGTTAGAGAGTTTGTAACCTTGTCATGTAAGCATTTAGGAATTGATATTAAATATATTGGCGAAGGTGTTGAGGAAATAGGCGTCATCGAAAGAATAGCAAATAAAGAATTAACAACTCTTAAAGAAGGAGACACTATTGTCAAGGTAGATCCGAGATACTTTAGACCTGCTGAGGTTGAGACATTACTAGGCGATCCCAAAAAGGCTAAGAAAGAGTTAGGCTGGGTTCCTGAAATATCAGTTGAAGAAATGTGCAAGGAGATGGTTGAGGAAGACCTTAAGCATGCAAAGGAAACATTTTTACTCAATGAAAATGGCTTCAATAAAAATATCTCAAGAGAGTAACCATGCTTGAAACTCCAAAGAAGATTTTTATTGCTGGCCATAATGGCATGGTTGGTTCTGCTATCCATAATCTCCTTGAAGAAAAACCGTCTAATGAAATCATTACAGCTGAACGTATTGACTTAAATCTTCTGGATCAGCTAAGTGTTAACAAATTTTTTCAATCAAACAAGTTTGATCAAATATATCTAGCTGCTGCAAAAGTTGGAGGTATTTATGCCAACAATACATTTCCAGCCGAGTTTATTTATGAGAATTTAATGATTCAATGTAATGTAATTTCAGCCGCTCACGCAAATGATATAAATAAAATTCTCTTTCTTGGATCTTCATGTATCTATCCAAAGTTATCATCTCAGCCTATGACCGAAGAGTCTCTTTTGTCTGGTCAATTAGAGCCTTCAAACGAACCATATGCCATTGCTAAAATTGCAGGAATAAAGTTGTGTGAAAGCTTTAATAGACAGTATGGTAGAGACTATAGATCAGTTATGCCAACAAATCTTTATGGACCAAATGATAACTTTCACCCTAAAAATAGCCATGTAATTCCTGGCTTAATAAGGAGACTGCATGATGCAAAAATAGCTAATTTAACTGATGTTGAGGTGTGGGGTACAGGAATGCCTAAAAGAGAGTTTCTCCATGTTAATGATATGGCCAAAGGATCAATATTTGTAATGAATCTAAGTAAAGAGACACTAGATAAACATATTACTCCAACAAAAAGCCACATCAATATAGGGTCAGGAGAAGAGATAAGTATTTTTGATCTTGTAACAACAATAAAAAATGTTATCGGGTATGAGGGTGATATTATTTATAACTCGAGTATGCCTGATGGAACTATGAGAAAATTTCTCTCAATTGATCTACTAAAGGATCTTGGGTGGACTCACTCTATTGGATTAAACAATGGTATCTCGAGTACCTATAGATGGTTTTTAGAAAATCAAGATAGGTATAGAGGTTAACCATGATAGATCTGAATAAATTAGACTTAACTGAAAAACCGCTGACAGAATTTAAAGCTTTCTATAATAAAGCAGTGGAATTAAATCAGCGGTCTATTGAAGCATCATGTTTAAGCACTATTGATATTAAAAAAAAATCAGCGCACTCAAGGTATGTAAATATTAAATATATTAACTCTCAGGAGTTTATTTTTTTTACAAATTATGAAAGTAAAAAAGCTAAAGAAATCAAAACTTCGTCTAAGGTGGCTCTTAATTTCTACTGGAATATGGCAAATGTTCAAATTAGGATTGAAGGTAATATTTCAAAGATTAATGAATCAATATCTGATGAACATTTCAAGACTAGAGGTGATGCTAAGAATGCTTTAGCAATATCATCTCAACAATCTCAATATATTGATTCTTATAAGAATGTTCAAATAAATTATCAAAGTCAGCTAGGTATTTTATCAAGCTTGTCTAAGAGACCTGCATACTGGGGAGGTTATTCTATAACACCTTATTATTTTGAATTCTGGGAAGGTCATGAATCTCGACTAAATAAAAGATCTGTTTATGAGAAAAACCTAGATAGTTGGAATCACTATTATCTCCAGCCATAAAAAGAAAAACGTTTACCAAGGTGTTTAATTAGTTTAAACTCAACTCAAATTATGAATAGCATCCTCCCTTCTTATATTAAAACAAAATCTTGTTAATCATCAATTCTTTAAAAATAACTATTATTAAATAGGCACTAACCATAGCTACTCAAAAGAAACAATTAACTCCTATAAACGAAAAAATTAGAGCAAGTGAAGTAATGCTTATTGGTTCAAATGGAGAAAAACAAGGCTTGGTAGCTCTAAGTGTAGCCATGGAGTCAGCTAGAGTTGCATCTCTTGATTTAGTTCAAGTTTCTCCATCTGACGCTAGTCCTATAGTTTGCAAGCTACTAGATTACGGAAAGCATATTTTTGATAAGAAGAAGAGCCTATCTTCCTCGAAGGTAAAAGTTAAAAGAAATACAACAAAAGAAATTAAATTCAGGCCATCAACAGACATAGGCGATTATAATATTAAATTAAAAAAGGTTAAAAGCTTTATTCTTGACGGAGATAAGACTAAAATAAGCGTCCGTTTTAGAGGAAGAGAAATACTGAACAGTGACATGGGTCTTAATTTACTAAACAAGTTAAGAGACGAGTTAGAAGATGTAGCCCAAGTAGATCAAGAGCCTTCATTGGAAGGAAGACAATTGTTAATGGTTCTATCGCCTTTAAAAAAGAAATAAAAATTTAAAAGAAGAGTATTATGGGATATAAATTAAAAACACATTCTGGAGCTGCTAAGCGTTTTAAGAAAACGGGCACCTCTGTGAAAAGTAAAAGTGCTAACAGAAATCATATTCTAACTAAACAGTCTACTAAAAGAAAAAGACATAACAGAGGTCTTACTAAGTTAACAGGTGTTGTACTTAAGATGGCTTCTAAACTTATAAGAAGATAAATCATGCCAAGAACTACTAAATCAGTCACAGCTAGAGCTAAACACAAGAAGGTACTAAATGCTACTAAAGGTCATTACGGTGCAAGAAGTAGATTATTTAGAACTGCTAAACAATCAAATATTAAATCCTTACAATATGCGTTTAGAGACAGAAAAAATAAGAAAAGAGCTTTTAGAGCTCTATGGATTGCACGGATTAATGCAGGAGCAAGAGAGCTAGGGGTTTCTTACTCTGTTCTTATAAATTCTTTAGATAAAAAAAGTATTATTTTAGACAGAAAAATCTTATCTGATTTGGCTATTACTGATAATGCAACTTTTGAAAAGGTTGTAAATACTGCTATTAGCTAAGAATATTGACTAAATGTCATCATCTAAAGACATTCATCTTCCTGATTTAGTAATTGAACTAGGGGCACGACACCCAATAAATCATATAAAGGATTCAATCATGGATCTGCTTATATCCTTTGGCTTTGAGATTGTTGAAGGTCCAGAAATTGAAACTGAAAAATTCAATTTTGATATGCTTAACATCAAAGAATCTCATCCTGCTAGACAGATGCATGATACATTTTACGTTGAAAATAAACAAAACTTACTAAGGACACATACGTCCCCTGTTCAGGTAAGAGGAATGTTAGAAAGAAAACCACCTCTTGCATTTATTTCAGGAGGCAAGGTCTACCGTAAAGATGATGATGCAACACATTTGCCTATGTTTCATCAGGTTGAGGGTATATATGTTGATGAGCATGTAACTTTTGCGCAACTCAAAGATTTAATATATAAAATAATACATGCTCTTTTTGGTGATGATATTGAGCTACGTTTTAGACCATCATACTTCCCATTTACTGAGCCATCCGCAGAAGTCGATATATTATCTAAAGATGGAAAATGGCTAGAAATACTTGGATGTGGAATTGTAAATCCAATAGTTCTAGAAAACTGTAATATTGACTCTAACAGGTATAGTGGATTAGCTTTTGGATTAGGCATTGAAAGAATTGCAATGCTTAAATATGGAGTAAATGACATTAGAGAATTTTATAAATCTAACCTAGATTTTTTGAGTCAGTTTAAATGAAAATAGCATATGATCATTTAATTCAATATATAGAAGAGAAACCTTCTCTTGAAGATATTTCTAGAAGTTTATTTCAGCTTGGACATGAACATGAAATTGAAAATAAAGTATTTGATATGGAGTTCACTCCGAATAGAGGTGATTGTCTTTCTGTAAATGGATTACTAAGAGATTTAGGAGCCTTTTTCACAATTAAACTGAATCAAAATTTTTATAATCATGATTTAGATGAACTTAAAATAGATTTTGTAAACGAGCAAAAAAATACATGCCACCATATATCATTTCTAAAAATAGAAATAGAAGGAGACGTATCCTCTTATAAAGGAAACTTAAAAAGCTACTTCTCTGATTTAAAGATAAGTAGTAATAACTTTTTTACAGATATTTCTAACTTTATCTCTTATGAAACAGGTCAGCCAACTCATTGCTATGATGAGTCAAAGATTAACGGCAAGATAACTCTTTCAGAGATAGAGCGTTCATATGAATTTGATACATTGCTAGGTAAAAAAATAGTTTTAAATGACAAGAATTTAGTTTTCTTAAATGGAAATGAGGTTATTAATTTAGCTGGAGTCATAGGCAGTAAGAGCACTTCTTGCTCGAAGGCAACTAAATCTGTAATTATTGAGTGTGCCTATTTCAAGCCTGAGGCTATAATAGGTAAGGCGCTTAAGTACGATATTCAATCAGAAGCTGCTCACAAGTTTGAAAGAGGTGTTGACCCAGAATGTCATGAGGATGTCTTAAGAAGATTTATAGCAGTGGTTAAAGACCATGCTGCAATAAAAAATATTTCATTTATCTCATATAAATATGAAAATTTAATTCAACATGACATCCCATTTAATATAGAAAAAGTTAATAATATAATTGGCATAGATATAACTGCTAAAGAATATACCAATTATCTAGGCAAGCTTGGCTTCACAGTTGTTAATAATGCTATAAAAGTTCCCTCCAGCAGAAGCGATATTAAAACACAAAATGATCTAGCTGAAGAAATTGCAAGAGTAATAGGCTATAACAATATCCCAGTAAGGGAAATAAGAATTCCCAAAAGTACTAGTTCTACAAAATTTGATAAAAAGATTGAAGCCAAGGTTAGGTCTTTTCTTTTAGATAATGGTTTTTATGAGGTCATAAATTCTCCTTTTGTTAGTGTGGAGAGTAAAGAGTCTATAAAAGTTGACAACCCCCTCGATTCTAATAGAAAATTTTTAAGAACAAATCTCACTAACTCACTAACAGATAACCTTCTTTTTAACGAAAGAAGACAAAAAGATTCAATTAAGTTATTTGAAATATCAGATATTTATTTTATTAACAATGGCTTGCAAAAGAAAAGAAGGATAGCAATTATAGCTAGTGGAAGAGTTGGAAAGAACTATAAGGACTTCTCAAAAAAAATAAATGAAAGCTATCTATTTTCTTTATTCCAGAAGATATTACCAAATAAAGAATTTACATTTATAAATCTACCCCGGGATAAGCTAAACTCAAAATTGAAGCATCAAATTCTAAGTCTTGAAGTTGATATACATGAATTTTCGTCTGAGGTTCTTTCTTACGATGAAATATCACAAGCCCCTAAAGAGTTTATTCAATATCAATCAATATCTGACCTCCCTTCATCTTATAGGGATATCTCTTATTCAGTTAAAGATTTTGCAAAGGTAAGAGATTTACAGGACTTAATTTTAGGCTTCAAAGATCCCTTATTGAAAGAGGTGTTCATATTTGACTATTTCCATAATGAAAAGAGTAATGAAATAAAGATTGGATTTAGATTTATTTTTCAGTCGGCCAATACAACAATCATTGACAAGCAAGTTGATGATATATTGAATGATGTGATAACGGCCTCTACAGCAATAAATTCAATAGATATACCTGGCTTAGGATCATGACTATAAATAAATCTAATATAGCTAAAAAAGTAGCATCTAAGTTAAATATTACAACTGGTAAAAGTAAGGAAATTTTAGAATCTTTTTTATTGCTGATAAAAAAAAATGCAGTATCAAATATTGTAAAATTACCTAGTTTTGGCTCTTTTGAATTGAAACAAACATCTGAAAGACCTGGAAGAAACCCAAAAACGAAGGAATTGTATATAATACAACCAAGCGCTAAAATATTTTTTCACGCATCTAACTTAATAAAGAAGGTTATAAATTGAACTATCTATATAAAATTATTCTATTCATCCCACTAATATTTTTAGTTAACTTGTCTTATTCACAAGACAGTTTTGATAAAAAATTTCTGGAAGGTCTTCCTGCTGAGATAAGAGATGATGTGCTTGTTGAACTTGAAAAAGAACAGCCTACTGATGGTGACTCTGCTCTTAAAAGAAGGCCTATTTCCGCTATCAAGCTAGAAGAATCCAAATCAGAAAGATTTGGTATATCTTTCTTTAATTCAGTTCAGTCAACATTTATGCCTATTAATGATCCTAATATTGACGGTAATTATATTCTAGATTTTGGAGATGCTATAGAGCTTCATTATACCGGGGTGATAAATCAATCTTCAAAAATACAAATTTCCAGAGATGGATCGATTAATCTACCTAAAATTGGCCCTATTTTAATTGCCGGCCTATCTTTACAACAAGCTTCTGACTTTATAAAAAATAAAATAAAATCCTCTCTAACAGGTGTTGAGGGTCATGTATCTTTATCTAATTTAAGGGATATTCAGGTCTTGGTCACTGGTGAATCTGCATTTCCAGGCGTTTATACCTTAAATGGCAACTCTAACTTACTTCATGTTCTAAATATTAGTGGTGGCATTACAGAGAATGGGTCATTTAGATCTGTAGAAATTAGAAGAAATGGAGAGATGATTGAGCAAATTGATCTTTATGACTTAATAATATTTGGTAAATCTTCATTTAATCAAAGATTGCAGTCAGGAGATACTATTTTTATACCCGCAGCTAAAATATTAGTTAGGGTGGGAGCTGGATTTAATAGATTGGGTATCTTTGAATTCAAAGAAAATGAGACATACAAAGATCTTTTTTTGATAGCAGGAGGTCAATCAAGACAGGCAGCTTCAAGCAATTTAATATTAAGTAAATATGTTGACGGTAAATTTATATCACAAAGCATATCAAAAGATCAGTTAACACTAAAAAGTGTCACTAATGACGACTCTATCTACGGAGAGGTTTATAAAACCGGTAATGTATCTTTGACTGGTATGGTCAAAAATCCTGGAAAATATACTATTTCAAAGGGTGAAACACTATCCTCTTTAATTAAAAGAGCGGGAGGCTATACAGAGGATGCATATGCATTTGGAGGACAGCTATATAGGACGAAGGCTAAAATGTTAGAAGAGCAGAATAATATAAATCTTTATAATGATTTTATTAAATATATTGTTGGTAGCTTTAATAATGGCATGACCGTAGATAGCTCCTTACCAAATTTACTCCAAGAACTTAAGAATAAGAAAGTTCAAGGGAGGGTTAGGGCTGAGTTTAATATTAATAAAATATTATCTGATCCTTTATTAGATACCCTTCTAAACGATGGTGATTCTATACATATACCTATATATGACGAGAGTATTTATGTTTACGGTGAAATTGTCAGCTCAGGAACAACTAGATATATGTATGGAAAATCAATCAATGAGTACATTAATGCTACTGGTGGCCTTACATCTTATGCAGATGGAACAAGAATAGTAATAGTTGACCCAGATGGAAAGGCAACACTTGTTAAGACCGGTGTTTTTTCTAGAGATGTCCGTTTTGAAATTTATCCAGGATCAGTTGTTTATATCCCAAGAAATATGACAAGAGTTAATGGGCTCCAGCTTGCAGGGGTTATAGCTCCATTATTTAGTAGTCTAGCTCTATCCTTGGTATCAATTAGCGCCTTAGATGATTAGTGAAATTGAAATTAACACCACTATTCATTCTATTTTTAAGCTTAAATATTTATGGCGACTATAGAAATTACGTTTATCCTGATAAGAATGTTTCTTTTAATTCATTTGGCCAAGGCGGGCTAATCCATCTTCCAACAGCTTATCAAAAAGATGAGGCGAATATAGCCTTCACCTTTACACGTAACGAAATATGGAAATTAGGAACTATAACTGTAACCCCATTTAATTGGCTAGAGGCTAGCTATTTTTATTATAGGCCTGAGGACATATATTGGGGAAATAAATTGGGACTTTATTTGGATAAAGGTTTTAATCTTAAGTTCTCATACCAACCTAAAAATAAATACGCACCTAGATTAGCAATTGGGCTAGATGATTTCGCTGGAACTGGGCTTTTTACAAGAGAATATTTCGTATCAACCTGGGACCTTCAGTATCTCAAGGTAACAACAGGTGTGGGTTGGGGAAGGTATGCCAATAAAAATACATTGAGCAACCCCTTATCAGTTTTAAATGATGGTTTTGACTATCGACCAGGTACATCGTCTGATTACTCTCTAGGAGGCAAGCCGTCAGCTGATACGTGGTTCAGGGGCGATATCTCTCCTTTTGGTGGAATTGAGTACTATGTTCCTAATGCAAAGGGATTAAAGGTTAAGGTTGAATACGACCCTTTTGACTATCTTAATTTTGGCTTGTATGATCCGATTGGGATTTCTAATAAGCTACGAAAAAAAGATTACGACATCAATTTTGGTATTTCAATACCGTACAAGCAAGGAAATTTTGATATTTCTTATATAAAAGGAAATACATTTAATTTCTCCTTCAGCATTGGTCTTAATTTAAATAAAATACCAAAAAATATAAATAGAAAAGACGTAATTAAAAAAAATTATAATGGACCAATTAAAAAAGATAATTTTTACAATGATCTTTTAGTAAACTTAAAAAATAATAATATTTATTTACAAACTGCAGATATTAATAAGGACGAGGTTCAGTTAACAATAGAATCACCAGATCTAAGAAATAATATCACATCCTCCTACAGAGCAGCTCGAGTAACAGGTGAAATAGCAAATCTTCATAATTATAATTTTAATAGAATTAATGTTGGTCATTTGTTAGCAGGAATGCAGGTTAATAGTATTTCATATCTTTCAGATGATGTTGCTCCTGAAGGTTATTCAAGACTATACGAGCTAACTAGAAATACAAAAATAGAGTCCCCAGACCCTCAGAAATATAAAGAACATGAGTTCAGGCCACTGGTTGAGTTTCCTGTAGTTTTTAAGAATATTTCGCCCGCAATCAGGAATCATATTGGCTCTCCAGAAAAATTTTACTATGGTGGATTAAGTCTTAGCGGGGCATTTGAGGTACAGTTTTCAAGAAATTTGATAGTATCTTCTGTTGTAGGCTACTCTTTGTTTGATAATTTTGATAAAAAAGATTATCGCCCTGATTCATTACTACCAAATGTTAGAACCGATATTGTTAAATATCTTCAATCTGATAAATATATTGAGAAGCTTGCAATAGATTATTACAGCTCCACTTCAAAAAATATCTATACAAAGTTCTCATTTGGCATTCTTGAGCTTATGTATGCTGGCTATGGTGCAGAAATTTTGTATAAGCCTTTTAATAAAAATTTTATGGTTGGATACGAAGCTTATAAGGTGAATAGGAGAGATTATAAGTTAATGGCTGGGGTTCTAGATTACAAGGTTACAACTGATCATTTAAATCTAGTCTATGAATTTCCCTCTTCAGGACTGAGATTAAAGTATAGCTATGGTAATTATTTAGCTCGCGATAAAGGTTACACAATTGATTTCTCTAGAATGTCAAAATCTGGCTTTAGAGCTGGTTTCTTTTTTTCACAGACGGATGTGCCTGAAAATATTTTTGGTGAAGGCAGTTTTGATAAAGGGTTCTACTTTAACTTTCCTACTGACCTATTTTTTGGTGAAAGAAGTAAAAAATCACAGAAATTCGGATTGAGGACTATGACTAGAGACGGAGGTCAAAAATTGAATATAGATAACAATCTTATTGATTATATAGAAAATGGATCTAGCTCTTCTATAAAAAGAGGTTGGTATGACTTTTAAGCACAAAATTCTTATAACTCCTTTAATATTTTTATTTAGCTGCCAAACATTAGAGATAGAAGATAGTATTGGAGATCTTAGCCACCTTTTATTAAAAGATACTAAATCAAATCTAATTGAAGTTAGACTAAATAATAGCAATAAGATTATTTATAAAAATAACAACACAACATCATATGCTCAAGATTGGATAAATAGCTCAACGAGTAATGTCCTTGTAACTAAAAATGGAAAAATAGTAGAATCTTTTGGATTTTCTAACAATATGGAAATTGCTAATTTAACACTTACTGATGTCTTTGCTAATGTACTGAAAGGCACTAATCAAAAAAAGGAATATGCTGTAAGGCTCTCCAATCCTGATTCCGGTTATTTACCAGCAGAATCTATATTTAGTTTAATTGACGAACAAGCAATTATTAAAAATCTAAAAAATACTAAAATTAGTTTATTTTTAGTTGCAGAGAGGTTTCATGTTGGCTCTATAAAATGGGGTGGAGTAAATTATTATTGGGTAGATGAAAACTCAGTTGTATGGAAATCTAGGCAGAAAATACATCCCTATGACATCAACATTGAATATCAGATAGCTCCTGAAGCTCAATAAATTAAATCATATATAATCTTACTTAATGAAATTTTCAATAATAACAGTTACCTATAATAGCGACTCAACACTTAGAAAGACTTTAGAGTCCGTAAGTCAGCAAACCTGGCCTAATATTGAACATATAATCATCGACGGCGGTTCAGAGGATAAAACTTTAGAGTTAGTTAACTTATTTCCACATGTAAGTAAGTGTATTTCTGAACGTGATAGTGGAATCTATGATGCTATGAATAAAGGATTAAAAGAGGCAACTGGAGATGTCGTTGGTTTCTTAAATTCTGATGACTGGTTCTTTAGTAACTCTATAATTGAAGAGTACGCAAACATTTTTAACTCAAATAATGTTGACGCAGTTTATGGTGATTTATGTTTTGTTAAAAATGATATTAATACTAATATAGTTCGTAAGTGGGTGTCTAGCAGTTATAAAGAAGGGTTCTTTAAAAAAGGCTGGGTTCCTCCACATCCAACTTTTTATTGTAAAAATAACATTTACAAACAATATGGGAATTTTAATCAAAATCTGCTATTTGCAGCTGACTTTGATATTATGTGCAGGTTTTTTAATAAGGTAGATTTTAAAAGTATTTATTCCCCTGGCTTGAAAGTTAATATGAGATTAGGAGGAGCTACAACCAAAAGTATAAAGAACATCATCTCCGGTAATATAGAAATTTTTGATTCACTTAAAGAGAATAATTTAAAACCAGGAATTGATTTTATTGCATGGAAGTTAATTAATCGAATTTCTCAGCTAATCAACAGGTAGGGTATATGAACAATAGTACAGAAAAAATATCAATAATTGGAGGATCTGGTTTTGTTGGCAGCAGCCTTTCCAGTAAATTTATAGCATTGGATAAGAGCTTTGAAATTATAGACATCAAAGAAAATATCTTATTTGAAGACAAGACTAAAATTGCAGATGTAACTGATATAGATGAATTAACATCAAAAGTATCTGGAAATATTTTGATTAATCTTGCGGCAGAGCATCGAGATGATGTGAAGCCAATTTCTAGATATGATCATGTAAATATTGAAGGAGCAAAAAATATTTGTAAGTTAGCTGAGCTAAAAGGAATAGAAAAAATAATTTTTACTAGCACCGTTGCAATTTATGGTCTCTCCGATGAACAGAAAAATGAAGAAAGTGAAATAAACCCATTTAATGACTATGGGAGAACAAAATGGGAGGCTGAAAAAGTTTTTACAAGCTGGCAACAAAAAGATCCAAACCGCAGAACTCTTGTAATTATTAGACCTACCGTTATTTTTGGAAAGAATAATAGAGGCAACGTTTATAATTTACTAAAGCAGATAAATAGTGGTTTTTTTATCCCAATAGGAAAATGTAGAAATATAAAATCTATGGCCTACGTAGAAAATGTTGCTTCTTTTATAAATCATACTATATCTGATGTTCCTGGAATTCATATCTATAACTATGCTGATAAGCCAGATCTTGAATTAAATAAAATAATTGAAATCGCTAGTCTCTCATTAGGCAAAAAGTTTAATAAGAATATTTACCTTCCATATTTTTTAGGATTAGTGATTGGCTATATTGCTGATTTTATCTCCTACTTACTTAGAGTTAACTTGCCAATAAGCTCTATCAGGGTTAAAAAATTCGCTGCTAATACCTCTTATTCTTCAATAAATATTAAAGGTTTTGAAGATGTGATACGCATTGAAGACGCGCTAAAAGAAACTATTAACTATGAATTTAACGAGCCTATTTAATAGTATCGAGTTCATCTAAGTAATATAATGTTTTTTTCTAACCCTAAAAATTAAATTCTAACTTATGAATAATTACAGATTAAATATTGGTTGCGGTGATACTCCATCAAACGGTTGGACTAACATTGATAATTCAATAAGTATTAAATTAGCTAACTATCCCTTTCTAACAAAATTCTTAGCCCTCTTTAGGTTACTAAATACAAATCAACTAAAATATATAGATTTCTGTAAACAAAATAACGTTATTTGGGCTGATGTGGTCAATAGAATTCCCTTTAAAGAGAATTCTGTAGAGGCAATATATACCGCACATATGCTTGAGCATTTAGATAGAGAAAATTCTACAAAGTTTTTGTTAAATGCAAAAAAAGTACTTAAACCTGGAGGCGTGCTTAGAATATCCGTTCCAGATTTAAAAATGCTAATCGATGGCTATCTTAAACATGGATCAGCGGATAAATTTTTAGAAGATTCTCTTTTAACAATAATTGCCCCTAAAACTTTTTTAAAAAAAATCACCCTACTAATCACTGGTTTTAGGCATCATCAGTGGATGTATGACGCAGATTCATTAATTAATCTTCTAAAGAACTGTGGTTTTGTAAATGTTCAAGAGAAGTCATCTAGCTCTTCTGATATACAAAACACCGAAGGACTAAATTTAGATGAAAGATCTGAAGAGTCAGTTTATATAGAGTGTTCCGTAGACTAATTTTTTCTTAAAATATAAGACCCAGAAGTTAGACTAAATATTTTATTTATAATATTTCTTTTTTGACTTGAGTGGTACTGTGAACAATATTCTAAACCCAATCTATTGGCTAGCAATCTGATTGATTTTTCAGTGAAAACATTTATGTGACCCTCAGGTGTGCTATATAAGTCAAGTTTAGCCATTTTTTTAATTAAAGAATTCCTACTGATAAGCCTACCTCGCAATATCTTATATGGAATTTGTAATGAGATTGATAAAGCTCTTCTAAGCCAGTCATTTGGAGGCACTGCTATAAAAAGAATGCCTGCAGGTTTTAAGACTTTAGTCACATCAATCAAAAATTCTAAAGGAGACGAGACATGCTCCGCTACTTGATCTAGAATCACTATATCTACAGGATTTTTAATAAGCGAAGAATTATATTTCTCATTGATAACATCTAGGTGGAGATTTACTTTTGCGTAATTGGCAGCCATGGCCATCGGCTCAACACCAGAGCACTTATATCCCATTCTTTTTGCTTCTTTTAGCGACCAACCAACCCCGCAGCCAATATCTAGTATGGTTGTATTTTCAACGTTATGATTATATTTAGAGCTAATAAATTTTAGTAATTTATTTATTCTTATTTTTGAATAATCTTTGCTGTCTAAGTACCCATCCAGTG
>Ga0075444_10000049_pt1 | contig 60239 bp, 60 predicted proteins | sample CoawatmetaG01DNA_FD_76836 | JGI IMG/M metagenome (GOLD analysis project Ga0075444, IMG submission 76836) | Marine microbial communities from the West Antarctic Peninsula - Coastal water metaG017-DNA | ecosystem: Environmental > Aquatic > Marine > Coastal | place: Atlantic Ocean: West Antarctic... | reverse complement strand
TTCAACGATGAATCCTAAAGCCAGGTATCAAATTGAAACTCCGCTTGAAGAAGTTATGAATGCAGAAATGATTTCTTACCCCAACACAAAACTCATGTGTTCTGTGAACGTTGACGGAGCAGCAGCGGCTATATTAGTCTCAGAAAAGAAAGCAAAAGAACTAGGTATGGCTAGGGCTGTAAAAATAAGAGCTTCAATTTTAACAAGCGATCCCTATCAAGAAAGAGATTTGGTCATGCCTGATATTAACTCTTGTACAAGAAAAGCTGTAAAAGAAGCCTATGAAATGGCAGGACTTGGTGCTGAAGATCTAGATTTAGTTGAGCTCCATGACTGTTTTGCAACTGCTGAGATGCTTCACTATGAGAATCTAGGGCTTTGCTCAGATGGAGAAGCGGGCAGGATGATTGATGAAGGAGAAGTTGCCCTAGGAGGCAGAATTCCTGTAAATGTATCTGGAGGATTGCTCTCAAAAGGTCATCCCTTAGGAGCAACGGGAATAGCTAATATCTATGAAGTCTGTACTCATTTGAGAGGAGAAGCTGGAGAAAGACAAGTAGAAAATGCACGAATAGGAATGACGCATGTTATTGGGCTTGGAAGTGCTTGCGGTATTCATATACTAGAAAAAGTATAGCTTACAATTATGCGTATTGGCGTCGTGAGCGATACGCATAATAATGTTAGAAATATTAATAATGTTATATCCATTTTTAATAGAGAAAGAGTTGAAAAGGTTATTCATACTGGAGATATAAGCAAAGCAAAGTCTTTAGAATTATTTGCTAAACTAGAGTCTCCAATGATAGGGGTTTACGGAAATAACGATAGAATAGAGAGCGACCTTGAAGAAACTGCTCTTAAGCATAATTTTAATTTTCAACAACCTCCCTTTTCTTTAGTTCTAGGTAATAAAAAAATAGCTATATTCCATGAACCGGATGGAATAGAAGATTACCTAAAGCAACACAATGACTTAGATTTAGTTCTCCATGGACACACTCATAGATTTAGGCAAGAAAAAAGGGGGGGCATAATGTATTTTAATCCAGGAGAGTCAGCTGGATTTCTTAAAGGTAAAAGTGCTCTGGGAATAATAGATTTAAATGATCTCAGCATTAAAAGAATCTTTTTTTAATCATTAAACCTGCGTACCAAATTAAAAGACTTATTGGAATACTCAACATTAAAGGTCTCAAAACTCTTAAAGAATAATCTTGCTCTAAAATTGAATTAAATATGAAAGTAATCAATGCCGGCGAATAATCTGAAAATCCTACTTCTAATTGTGCTGGAGCTAAAAGAATAAAGAGAATAAAGAGAAATACTAATTTTCTAAGATCTGACTTGAAAAAACTCCCAATTAGAAAACTAAAAGCAAGAACAAAAAGAGAATATGTGATCCAGAATATCATTATTCATTAAGAAAATTTCTTAAAGAATCGATTACGAGATTGGCTCTCCATTTCGTTATCTTTTTTGAAGCTTCTTCAATACCTTCACTAAAAGTTAATCTTAGAAAATCTTTCTGGCTTTTCTTTGAAAAAATTAATGTAGGGTTAATTTTTTCTTCGGAAGAAATATGAAGAACAATTTCATTAAATTTATTTAATAAATTTTTTTCTTCAGCCTTACTCAAGCCTATACAAACTTCATCATATTGAATAGTTTCAGAGAATATCCTGGAAGACAAAAAATCTAATTCCTCATTATGCCAATCTAATTTATTTGACTCAATTAAAGCTCTTTTCTGCTGAATATAAAGATCCATAAGAAATTCAACATCAGAAGCTGCATAATTTAACTGTGAGTCTGTTAAAGGTCTTCTTACCCAGTTTGACCTAGTCTCTCCTTTATCTACTGTAATTCCTAATTTATCTTCTACTATTCCTTGATATCCTATGGAGTAATGACCGTCTAAAAAAGCATTTGCTAACTGAGTATCAAATAAATTTACCATAACCCTTCCTGTCCATGAATGAATAGCTTCGATATCTTCTTTACAAGAATGAAATATCTTAGTAACAGAGGGGGAATATAAAAAACTACAACAATCATAGGGATCACCAATTAAAATGGGATCAACAAGATAAATTTCTTCACCGTCATTTATCTGAAGTAATGCAAGCCGCATATTATCTTTAGAAGTTCTTCTAAATTCGGTATCGACTCCTAAATAATCTTTCTCTAGTAACTCTTTGTTTAGAAATTCTAAATCATCCAGAGTATCAATATAAGTAAACAATTTTTAAGTTTCTCTATTATTTTTTCTTTGCAGATGAACCACATCGACATTATCATCTTTTGTAGTAAAACCTTGTATGGACTTCTTAAGTATATTTTTTAAAGAAAGAACATTATTTTGGTCTAAAGCATCTCTTAATTCTTGAATAAAATTGTATACTTCTTCTCTTGATAAATAATCCTCTTCAGCTCTTAATATCTGCTTATGTACCGTGGTGCTTACATTGTTACCTATCAACAGTTCTTCATATAGCTTTTCCCCGTGTCTTAAGCCAGTAAATACTATTTCTATATCTCCCTCGGGATGATTTTTATCTTTTAATTCTAGCCCGCTCAGATTTATCAGCCGCTTAGCTAATTCTATTATTTTTACAGGCTCCCCCATATCTAAAACAAAAACATCACCACCCTTACCCATAGCTCCAGCTTGAATAACAAGTTCGGCTGCTTCAGGAATTGACATAAAATATCTAATAACCTCTGGATCAGTTACTGTTACTGGACCTCCTTCTTTAATTTGTTGCTGAAATAGAGGGATAGCTGAACCTGAAGAGCCCAAAACATTTCCAAACCTCACCATCGTCATTCTTGTGTGATTATTTATTCTTTCTTTTGAAAGCGATTGAAGAATCATCTCTGCAAATCTTTTAGTAGCTCCCATTATGTTAGTAGGCCTTACAGCTTTATCAGTTGAAATAAGAACAAAAGTTTCAACCTTAGAACTAATAGCCGCATTAATGCAGGCTTCAGTCCCAAAGATATTATTTACTACACCTTCAAACGGATTTTCTTCAACTATAGGTACATGTTTGTAAGCTGCTGTGTGATAAATAGTATCAACTTCAAAGACACTAAACACCTCTTCCATCCTCTTTTGATTTGTTACATTCCCAAGGATTGCATGAAAACTCATATCAGGATTAATTGATTCAATCTCTTTCTTTATTGCATATAGAGAAAATTCGTTAGAATCTATTAATATAATCTTCTTTGCGCCCAACTTAGCAGCTTGTCTTGTTATTTCTGAACCAATAGAGCCACCTGCACCTGTAATGAGCACAATTTTATCTTTTATATTTCTATCCAGTAGTCCTTGATTAGCTTCCACCTCGAGCCTTCCAAGTAAATCTGATATATCAACTTCTTTTAATTCGGAAGCAATGATTTTTCCTTGAGCTAAGTCTGCAAGTCCTGGAAGAATTCTTACTCTAATAGAATAGCCCTCTACTTCTTTAAGTAAGTTCTTCAAAGTTGACTTAGAAGCGGAAGGCATTGCAATAAGGACTTCATCTACTTTATTATTTCTAACTAGCTTTTTCAGCTTCTCTGGATGTAAAACTTTTATTCCACCTAAAGATGTACCTTGCAAAGATGAATTACCGTCAAGGAATGCTACTGTTTGCATTTCTGAACTCATCCTTAGGGCCCCTGCGAGCTGTATGCCTGCAGAACCAGCTCCATAAATTACTACTCTTTTTTCAGATAATTTATCTGAAAACAAATAATTAGCCCAAACTCTTGATCCTATAATAAGAAAAAAAGTTATTAGGATACAAAAAATCCAACCCGTAAAGCTTATATTAGAATAAGGGTTGCTCAGATTAAATATTGTACTTTCGGTAAAAAAGAAATAAAGAAACTTTAAAAAAAAGATGAGTATGAAAGACCAAGCTATAGTCTTTGAAAGGAGATAAATTACTGAAAAATCTATATATCTTAAGACGGACTTATAAACACCTGATAAATTAAAAATTATGATACACAAAAAAGGAATCCACATTAATTCCGTAATATCTTTAGAAATTAGATAAGGAAAAGAACTATTACTTACCCATAAGGACCCTAATAAAGCCAAGCACCAAGAAAAAAAATCTGAAGTGGCTACAATTAATTGCTTTGTAGTTCTGGACGAGGATAGTAGAAATCTTCTCAAATTAATATTATTTTTATAAAATTTATTATGAATCTATTTATTAGTATCTTAATTAAAAAAACCTCAGTGAGAAATACCATCAGATCTAAGAACTTTCTTTAATGTTAGCCAGATTATATATAAATCAAATTTAAATGAAGCATTTTTGAGATATTCTTTATCAAACTTTACTTTCTGCTCTATTGACAGGTCATCTCTTCCATTAACCTGTGCCCAACCTGTTACTCCAGGTCTTAGGATGTCTATATTATCTTCAGACCTTAGTTTCTTTAGATCATGTTGATTAAATAAAGCAGGCCTAGGGCCAACAAAACTCATATCTCCTTTAATAATAGAAAGAAGTTGAGGAAGTTCATCTAAACTTGATCTTCTTAAGAAGCTTCCAACTGGAGAGTAATATTTATCGACATCCATTAAAAGGTGGGTAGCAACTTGAGGGGTTTTTAAAAGCATAGTTCTAAATTTAGGCATAAAGAACTCAATATTTTCTTTACCTACTCTTCTAGACCAATATATAGCAGAGCCTCTTGATGTTAGTCTAATGATAAGCCCAATGAATAGCATCGGGAATAACAATACTAATGCTAATAATAATCCAAATGATAAATCAAAAAGCTTTTTCATTTATATTATCTAATTGGTAATTTACTTTAAATCCTCTAGAAGTTATCTTTTTAGAAGAATAAGGCTCATGAGAAAATAATTTTTGTAATTTTTTATCTAAAGTCTTATTTAAGAATCCTACGATCTTAAAAAAAAATAATGGAATTTTAATAGATGAAATTCTTTTATTTAAAGATTTAGAAAGAATTTTATAAATATCATTTGGTGAATATAAGACACCATCCGTGAGAGTAAAAACCTGCCCAGAAGAATTTTTATCTTCTAATATAAAGAGCAATGCTCTTGCTACATCATCAACATGTATCATAGATTTATAAGAGTCAATATCTGGTAAAGGTGGAAACCAGCCTGATTCTATTCCTTGAAGCATTATGCTGATATTACCTTTTACATTTTTTCCATAAACTAAAGCAGGTCTTGCAATTGAAATTGCCATTTTAGATGAGTCATTAAATTCTAAAAGCTCCTCTTCTGCTTGCTTTTTTGTCAAAGCATAGCTGCTTACCTCATTATTTTTTTTAAAAGATTCTGAAGAGTAAATTTTTTCAGCTTTCACTGAACTTACAAATATAAATTTTTTAACCCCCATTTTTTCAGACGATCTTGCGAGCTCGATGGTTGAGGTTAGGTTTAGTTTTCTATAAGAGCAATCATTTTTATCAGGCGAATCTAAATCATGTACTTTAGCTGCCAAATGGAAAACAGCATCAATTCCTTCCAAACATGTGTCCGATAATTTTTGTGACTCTAAATTACAGACTATTGAATTTAAATTATTAGATTTTTTTCTTGAAACTAAGGTTAAATCATGACCTTCCTGTTCTAATAGAGTACAAAGACGATTTCCTATAAAACCTGAAGCTCCAGTTACCAATATTTTCATCTAATGAATTGAAAAGGCTAGTTCCTGCCGTATTTATCTTCAAACCTAACAATATCGTCTTCGCCAAGATACGAACCGGATTGAACTTCTATCAAAACCAGCTTCTTATCAGACTTATTCTCTAGAGAATGTTTGGATTCTTTAGGTATATAGGTTGATTCATTCTCTTTTAAATCAAAAACATTATCATCGCAAGTTACAGTTGCTATACCAGATACAACAATCCAATGTTCTGATCTGTGATGATGCATCTGTAGACTGAGTTTTTCTTTTGGATTGACGGTAATCTTCTTTACTTGAAATGTCTCACCTTTTTCTATGGAGTCAAACTTTCCCCAAGGGCGGTAAACGGTACTATGATGACTCCACTCAGACCTGCCTTGATCTTTAAGATACTCAACTGAATTTTTAACATCTTCAGATCTGTCTTTTGAAGCAACCAACAAAGCATCCTTAGAATCAACAATGATTAGATCTTTAACTCCGATTGCAGCGATAAATCTATCTTCACTTCGAATGTAGCAACCTTCGGAATCATATGCACTTGAATCTCCATATAAGAAATTTTTAGATGAATCCTTTTCTTCTAACTCCCAGAGAGATTTCCATGAGCCTATATCACTCCATTCTGAAAGCATTGGAAAAACAACTGAGTTTTCTGTATTTTCCATGACAGCATTATCTATAGATTCAGCAGTGCAACTTGAAAAACTGTTTTTCTCAGCAATAATAAAGCTTTTATCTTGACTAGAATCTTCGAAAGATTTTACAGAAGAATGGTACAGTTCAGGTCTAAAAGATTTTAATTCACTTAAAAATACGCTGGCTTTAACAAGAAATATTCCGCTATTCCACAAAAAATTTCCTGCATTCAAGTACTTTTCAGCGAGGTCTTTATTTGGTTTTTCTTTAAATTTATTTACCTCAAAACCTTCAGAGTTAGGAATGCTATTTCCACATTCTATATATCCATAACCTGTATGAGGTGAACTAGGCTCTATTCCAAAAGTAACTATCTTATTATCTTCTGCTGCAGGTAATGCTTTTTTAATTGATTCTAAAAACTTTTCATTATCAGCAACAAGGTGATCTGCTGCTAACACTAGCAAAATATCATCTGAGTTTTCTAATACGAGACTAGCCCCTAAAGCAACAGCAGGTGCTGTATTTTTTGGTTCAGGCTCAATAATAATCTTACCCGTGAGGTTTACTGATCTTAATTGTTCTTCTGCTATAAAACGATGCTCTCCATTGCAGATAATAACAGGGTCATTAGACTCCAGTCCTTCAAGACGGAGTAAAGTATCTTGGAATAATGTTTTATCTCCATGTAGAGACTGAAATTGCTTTGGATAAGCACTTCGAGATTTTGGCCATAGCCTGGTTCCAGAGCCACCGGCAAGGATTATTGGAGTTATCATAATTTTTTTTTAGTTATTATGGGTTCTACTTCTTAACGTTGTAATAATCTAAATACCAGTCAACAAAATTACTTATTCCATCTTCAATAGTAGTTAGTGGTTTGTATTCCATATCATCAATTAAGTCACTTACATCTGCTTCAGTATCCGGTACATCGCCCTGTTGAAGAGGAAGATAGATTTTTTCTGCTTCCTTTCCCAGTTTATTTTCCAGTACACTTATATACTTATTAAGCTCCTGTGGGGAATTACTACCTATATTGTATATTCTGTAAGGCCCATTGGAAGATTTAGGAGAGGGAACCGAACTGTCCCAATCTTTATCAGGCTGTGCAGGTTTATCTAAAACCCTTACTACACCTTCAACAATATCGTCTACATAAGTAAAGTCACGGGTATGATTTCCATTATTAAACACTTCTATAGGCTCTCCTGCCAGAATTTTTTTAGTAAAAAGAAACAAGGCCATATCCGGCCTTCCCCAAGGTCCATATACAGTAAAGAATCTTAGTCCAGTGGTGGGAATATTAAAAAGATGGCTATAAGTATGCGCCATGAGTTCATTTGATTTTTTAGTAGCAGCATAAAGAGACAAAGGATGATTTACAGAATGAGAAGGAGAAAAGGGCATATTTGTATTAGCACCATAAACGGAACTAGTTGAAGCATAAACGAGATGGTCAGTCCCATAATTCCTAACGCCCTCTATTATGTTTAAAAAACCAAGAATATTTGAATCTATATATGCGTAGGGATTGTCTAAAGAATACCTTACGCCTGCCTGAGCAGCTAAATGAATAACTTTTTGTGGTTTGTTGTTCTTAAAGAAATCCTCAACTGCGGTTCTGTCTGATATATCTATACCAAAATGACTATAATTTTCATAGCATTCTAATCTTGCAAGCCTGTCCTGTTTTAGACTTACATCATAATAATCATTTAAATTATCTATACCCAAGACCTGATCCCCTCTTTCAAGTAATTTTAAAGAGGCTGTGGAACCAATAAAACCTGCTGAACCTGTGACCAATACTTTCATGGTTGCAATAATAAAGTAATAATTTTAAACATACATACTATTTAAAATAAAACTTCTGGGCAAAGATAATAGGTTTTCTTATTATTGGAGAAGTATTTATTATTTGCCCTTCTTCCTTACCAGCCAGACTTGGCTAATTGGCGCATCTATATATTTGTTTATTAGATCCTGAATTAAGAAGATTATTCTAACTATTACTCTTCCTGAGGTTCGGTTGTCCTCTTGGGTATATATTCTTAAGCTCACAGCATTATATTTTTTTAAAATATTTCTAATTGAGAAGGTGTTAACTTTTTGAATAGTCCTTAAAAAATTGCTGGGCCTGCCTAATGCTTTTAATATTATTCTATTAAATATATTTGGTAAGAACATTGGTAATGGAATTTTATAATGTCCTTCGTACAACTGTCTGTAGTCAGGAGTTTGGATGAAGATGAAGCCTCCTGGTTTTGTTACTCTAAACATTTCTGATATTGATTGTTCAACATCGTTTACGTGTTCCAAGACGGTGAAGCAGTATACAAAATCAAATGAATTGTCTCCAAATTTAACTTGTTCAGCGCTTGATTGAATTATATTTTCTTTTTTTAATCCTACAAATTCGGCCTTTAAATGACATATTTCTATTGCAGGAAGATAAGGCTCAATACCAAAAACCTCTGCACCTTCCTTAAAAAAATTTACTAATTCTCCTCCCGTTCCCGATCCCACAACTAAAACTTTCTTATCTAAAAAATCATAGTCTATCCAAGATTTAATCCGCTCAATAAATCTGCCACAATAAATATCTTCTTCATATACTCTTTGTTCGCAAAGCTCTTCCCAGTTAGCTATACCTAGAGAATCTTTGTAATAGCTCTTGTAATAAGATTTAATCTTATCTTTTATCAATTGATTGTATTCAATTCTGTTATCTATCATAGTAATTCTTAAAGTTCTGAAAGTTCTTCATATATTTCCATATGTTTATTAGCTATTATTTCTACATCATAATAATTGACGGCTTTTTCTCTTGCAAGCCTGCCCATTGAGATAACTGCATCTCTATTTATTAGAAAATACTTCATTAATTCAGCAAGGTTTACTGGGTCTTGTTTTCTAACGAAGAGACCATTAATTCCATCATCAACTACATCTTCACAGCCTGGCATATTTGTTGTTATTATAGCTCTTCCTGAAGCAGAAGCCTCTAGAAGAACTTTAGGTAAGCCTTCATTATAGTAAGTAGGTAGAACTACAACGCTGGATTCCTGATACAGAGCTGGCATTTCTTTATAATCTCCTAACCACTCTACCACCCCATTATTATTAAGCTCTTCAAGATAATCTAAAGGCACTCCGGAAGGGTTCAAAGGATCAAAAGGTCCCGCGAGAATAAATCTAGCCTCTATGAAATGGGATTTTATAATTTTAGCTGCTTCAACAAAATCACCTACCCCCTTTTCCCATAGCATTCGGGATGGCAGTAAAAAAGTTACATGATTCTTTGGATGTGGACCTGGAGTAAAGATTCCTAGATCAACTCCAGAGCCGGGAAGTAAATAATCTTGATTTTCTTTTGTTGCTTTTATCTCTCTTAGAAACAATCTATCACTATTATTTTGTAAAATTACCTTACTTTTCTTGTTAGATAAGACAAACCTATAAATAAAATTAGAAAAACCCCTAAGATATGAGCTACTATTTTTACTGTACATATAGCCAAGTCCACTTATCGCTATTAAAGCAGGTATTCTTAAAACTCTAGCTATGAAACCACCATATAAAACTGGTTTAATGGTAATCAGATGAACCAAATCTGGCTTGATTGTGATTAATAAATATAACAATGCAAGAAATGATTTTAATTCTGTAATTATGTTTTTTCCAGACCTGCTCAAGCCTAAATAATGGATCTTAAAAGGTTTATTATGCAAAATTTTATATGAGTCTTTATCTGGTATAGGACAAATTAGATGGACTTCGTATCCAAGATTAGCCGCTCTTTCTCCTAAGATAAGCCTATGAGAAATAAAAAACTTAGCACTATTAATTATAATTACTAACTTTTTCAAAACTTTACCTCTTTGAAGGTTATTCTTTCCAGACCGATCTATAAGACTCAGTCATGCTTTGAATAGAAAATCTTTCTTTAATAAATTGCCTTCCCTGTGAAGATCTTTTATTCCAGTTCGTTACATCTATCATTGATTCTATTCCACTTGCTATGGCCTCATGAAGCTTTACATGGTCACTAGGAGGGACTACCCACCCAAAATCTTGTACTATCAGCTTAGCATCACCTACATCTGTAGCTACGCAAGGGGTTCCACAAAGCATGCTTTCACATAGAACATTTGGTTGTCCTTCTCCAAAAGAACTACTTAATACTTTTATGTCCATTAGATTCATTAATTTAGGAATATCATCTCTCATCCCTAAGAGTCTAACCTTGTGCATGAGATTTCTCTTCTTAAGAAAATCTACCAAAACACTGTTATCTTCATCTAAATTCTCACCAATAAATATGGCTACAAAGTTATGTGCTTCAGGTGAGAGTAATTCTAGAGCTTTTATAAAATTTAGGTGGTCCTTCATAGGACTATATCTGCCAACAATCCCCAGAACTATATCCTTTTCATCTATATTCATAACTCTTTTAAGACTCTGGTTATTGGTTTTATCTATCGTAAAGGTTTCATGTGGTATGCCATTTGGAATATAAATAAGCTTTTTTTCTGGAAATCCATATTTTTTATGTATTTTTACTCCCTCATTAGCACAACAAATTATTTTTTTAGGTACAAATCTTGAAAGAAGTGCATTTATGAAGATGATTAAAATTGTAGTAAATTTAGTTTGTCCCAAGGTAAAGTTTGTACAGTAAATACCCCAAACTATATTCCTGCACCCACTTATCCTTCCCAGGATTCCCCCTATTAAATCAGAGTGATACATCCAAGTCTGAATTACATCTGGCTTTAGAGTTTTTAAAGTTCTATATAACTTTATGATTTTAGAAAAAATACTTAATCCTAATTTCATATTCATATAGAAGACTTTGATATTATTATTTTCTAGTAAATCTCCATATTTCGATTTCTCTAATAATGATATAACTATATGCTCTTCAGGCTGATAATCGGAAAGTATAAGTCTATAAAGTACTGCTTCGGCTCCACCATCACCTAGTCCTGTTATAACATGCACTATCTTCTGCAATTTATAGCCTTCTGGTTTATAAGAATCAGAAACTTCTATGCTAGAGTTAATATTCATTCTAAAAGACCCTCTTCATACTCAAGAAAAATTTTCTCATACTCGTCTATGCACCTGTCATTAGTAAAGTATTTTGCTCGCTCTCTTGGATCTATTTTTAAATCTTCATCTAAAGACAGTTTTATCTTTCTGGATAAGTCTGAAATGTCTCCCACTTTAAATAACTCACCCCATTTACCATCCTCTAAAATCTCTCTAGGACCACTTTCACAATCAGATGAAATAATTTTACATCCGCAACAAAGAGCTTGAAGTATTACATTAGGACATCCTTCAAAATTAGACGAAAGTGCAAAGATATCAGATCTGGCCATCCAGGAAAAAGGGTTTTGCTTAAATCCAGGTAAAGAGACATTATTTTGAATCCCTAGATCAACAATTAGACCTTCTAATTCCTTTCTTTTTTCTCCTTCGCCAAGAATTATTAATTTAATATCTCGATGATCCAAGTTCAGGGCAAATGCCCTTAAGAGAAGAGGCCAATTCTTTTGATCTGAAAGCCTACCAGCACTGACTATAACCGGAGAAGTATGATTATCTTGCAACCAAGGGTGTTTAACATCTTCTCGAGATAGATTTTCAATGGCTTCCAGGTCAACAAAGTTATAGATCAGATTTACCTTTTTATCTATCCCAGGAATTAAATCTTTTATCTCTTCACCCATTGCATTCGATAAAACAACTACAGCATGAGACATCTTGTATAAAAATTTTTTAAAGAAAAATGTTATCTGATATGCAATAAAAGAAGATGACTTATTCCTTAGAGATTCATTCATATTGTCCTCTCTAATAATTATCTTAGTTTGAGATCTAGCTATTATTCCAGCAGTTACAGAAACCATATTCGCATGGTAAATAGTAGAAATTAAGATAGAAGGCTTGATGGTTCTTAAGAAAAATATCAATTTTGGCAAAGAATATAGCACCCTAGAAACCCTTAAGTCTATTACCTCAATTTGATCACTAACTTCTGAAATATATGATCCAGTAAGTGAACTGGCCACCAAATAAACCTTATTTCCTTTATCGGAGAATTCATTTGCAAGATTTACCATAAACCTTTCAGCTCCTCCGCCTTCAAGCGAAGGAACAAAAAAAGCAATGACCTTTTGAGGCCTTAAAAAATCTCTTTTTAATTCTTTTTCTTCATCTTTAATCTCTCTTCTCTGGTCTTCATGGAAACAAGAATCAATAATATCGTTATATAACCCTATACATTTAGACTTTGAAAAAAATTCTGCTCTTACGCTAGTATCGTATCCAATAGGGTTATCAATTGAGAGTTCTATCTTAGAGGACAAATCTCTTAGATTGCCAACCTCACAAAGATATCCCCATTTTCCATCTTCTAATATTTCTCTTGGACCACTTTCGCAATCTGAAGAAATGACTTTACAACCGCAACTCAGGGCCTGTACTAAAACATTTGGAAAACCTTCAGCATCCGATGAAAGAACGAAGATCTCAGATTTAGCCATCCAAGAAAAAGGATTTTGTACAAAGCCTGGAAGAGATACATTATCTTGGATGCCAAGGTTATGAATTAAACTTTCTATCTCTTTACGCTTCTCGCCCTCTCCAAGAATAATTAATCTTATCTCTCTTTTTTTTAAAATATCCGAGAAAGTATGAAGCAGTAAAGGCCAATTCTTTTGATTAGAAAGTCTACCTACACTTAAAATAACCGGCACAGTCTGAGTATTATTTAGCCAAGGATGTTCCACATCTTCATCTGACAGCAATTTAATTTGATCATTATCAATAAAATTATGAACCAAGTTTAACTTCTCATCTATTCCCGGTACTAACTTAGAGAGTTCTTCTTTCATTGCTTGAGATACGGCTACTACTGCATGACATCTTCTGTACAAAATTCTCATGAGAAAGCAGGTCAACTTATAAGATACGTAAGAAGAAGAGGCTTCTTTAAGAGTTTGATGCATATTAGAGTCGCGAACAATAACCTTTGTATTTGAGAATGCTATTAATGCTGAGGCAATTGCCACCATATTAGAGTGATAAATAGTAGAAATCAGGGCATCTGGTTTGAAACTCCTCAAAAACTTAACAAGCTTAGGTAGGCAAAATAAAATTCTTTTACTTTGCAGATCAACTATTTCAACTTGAGAGCTTATTTCTGAAAAATATCTTCCCCTTAGAGAGCCAACTACTAGATAAACCTTGTCCCCTTCTGATGAAAGTCCATTAGCCAAGTCAATCATAAACCTCTCCGCCCCTCCACCTTCCAGAGTTGGGATAAAGAGAGCTATTTCTCTAACTTTTTTCATAAAATTATAGGATTGCCATAAAGTGGTTATAAAAATTTTCTTTAGAAATTAGTTTATCTGAATTAGCTAATATATTTTTTTTGTAGTCTGCTAATTTATTTTCCTCTACGATCAATTCAATTGATTCACAAAGACTATCAATACAGTTATCTTTAAAAGTTAAACCAAAGCAATTATCTATTAGATAAAATCTAGTTCCATTAGTATCAGAACAGATAGCAGGCGTTCCTTGACCTAAAGACTCTAATACAGAAATTGATGCAGGTTCTTCTGTGGCAGGTAATACAAATAAATCATGCTCACCATAGAACTTTAATATATTAGAATGTGCAATATTAATTCTAATTTTTATAAATCCTGATAAATTATGTTCAACGATGTATTCATCACATCTCTTCAAATTCTTCCTATGAATCTCATTAGAAACTTCTCCAATAATTGTAAGATTGTAATTAATTCCTTTTTTTCTTATCTTTTCTAAGGCCTTTATAAGTAAAAGTTGGTTCTTCCTAGTTTCAAACTTTCCTATTGTTAATATATCAATTATTTCTTCTTTAACTTTTATATTTGTCTTACTAACTTCGACCGCAAAAGGAATAAAGTGCATTCCTTTTAGAGGTTTATATTCTTGTATTAAAGTATTTCCTTTAATAGGAGTAATCCATTCAGCTTGAAATAAGAAGAGAATTAACTTTGTAAGATATTTTCTTCTAAAGCTATAATTTTTATGAAGATTTGTTTGAGAGTATATAATAACTTTTATTCCTATAAGGCGTGCTAAAAGCGCTGCCAGTAGTGAGAACCATCTTGAAATATCTCTTACTAAAACTATATCAGGATTGGCATTCTTTAAAAACTTAAAATAATTTAAAATCTTAGGGAAGCCTCTGGGGCTATTAACTCCCCCTTCGCCTATAATCATATTTATAAAATTTGAGAGCTTAGAAACTGGAAATAATTTTGGTCTGATTGAGGAATAGTTCTCTACATGACCTTCTAACAAGGAATGAAATTCCACTTTATGCCCTTTTTCTAGAAAGGCTTCTACCCAAGAGACTTGATTTGTGTGAAAACGAGGAGCTACAAATAAAATCTTCATATTCTACTGATTCCACCAAAAAAATAAATTTGACCAATACAAATACCAAATTATTAAATAACTAACCCAAAGTACTAAAATGAAGTCCCTCTTTCTTTTTGGTAGTTTCCAGATAGCAATTGCTATTAAAGGTATAGAAGCAGCCCAAACCCGACTAGACCAAGAAATAACTAAGTTCATAGACAAAAACCAGGAGATTAAATTAATTTGAAGAGAATTTTTCTTTAGGTATTCTGAGGAACAGGTTAATTGCGTTGCCAATAATATATACCAAAATAAAGCCTGAAATTGGCTAGGATCATAGCTCCTTTGTGCCATTCCGGCCCTTCTGTCTCCTATTGCACTTAGAATATATTCGCTAATAAAAGCAATTACCAATCCCACTAAGAGACCTGGAACTACTGCTATAAAAATTGATCCTACTTTTTTAGAAAATAAAAATCTTTTACTTGAAAATAAAGCATGCCCATACCAAATCTTAAGCCCATAGTGTAATCCAATCAGAACTATAGCCGTTGAATGAATAAAAGGTGTAGCAAAAAACAATAGATGTCTAAATACACCCTTAAAATAAAATAATGACAGAAAGAATAATGCATATGCAAGACCATTTCTTAGACCTGACATAGCAACATCTACTGAAGTTGGATTGATTAAAAAAATAATAGCCCACCAGAAAGGAATTACCTTGAAGGTAATAAGCCCCCAAATAAAGAATATAGAAAAAGATATAAGTCTTAGACTTAACTCAGAATTACGATCTGTTAATTCCATTAGCCCAACCAAAATCTGGTCCCATAATCCTTCAAAGGTAAAGTACGCTAAAAACGTGGTAATTTTATAGCGCTCAATAATTGATCTTGGGTCCAAAATCCGTTCATCGAGATTAACAACATAAGTCCGAAAGTCATCAAAAAAACCAACTTTATTTATTAAATCCCAAGGAAAAAGGATCATAAAAGATGCATACAATAATGAAGTAAAAAATAATCCAAGAGATTCATTGGTTTTCAAATACCAACGATTTTGTGACTTGGTGTCAAGAGAAAGCAATTATTTCTGTGCTATTAACAAAATAGAGTGATTTGAAAAAAAATTTAATGGGTATGTCAGCAGAGCTCTTATAATTTTTAGTGAGAGTGACTTTGCATTATATATCCTGCTCAGTAACTTTCGACCAAATTTTATCTCATCTTTAAGACCTTTTAAACCATCCAAACCCTTAACATTAAAGCCATTCACAGAAAGGGAATAAACATGCTGACCTCTTCCGCAACCACCTTCCAATATTAGAGATTCTTTTTTAAGATATCTTTTTGTTTCTTTGGCAACATAGGAATTTGGTGTTGATTTAACTATAGCTTCAAAGTTTTCATAATTCCACAGTTCATCCCAGAACTCATTGGTTGCTTCTTTGTCTATATAAACTAGTCTATTTAAATTTTCTTGGAAAAATATCTTCATCTTATTGCTTTGTAGCTATTACATAAGCTCTTTCACCTTCTGAAGAAATATCATGTCTTTCATATCCATGATCTTTACAAATATGATCAACTGCCTCAACAATTCCAGGAAAAATATTCGGAGAGTAATCATCATAAACTATTACGTCGCCCTTGATCTGCTTGTCCTTAATTTGAAAAAACTCAAACATGACATCTTTATAAGTATGTGCACCATCCAAAAAAGCGAAATTTACCCTACCAGCCGAACAGGACTTTAGTGTCTCCCTGGTATCTCCTTCTATAAAGATAAGATGTTTATCGACCAGATCCTTCCAGTAATCGAGCAGTTTAAGTCGTGTTTTTTTACCTTCAAGATCATCTATACAGTTCCAAAACATTTTTTCTTGGTTAGATATAAGATCAAAGGTCAAAACTTTTCCGCTAGAGTTATTATCTTGGAGAGCCTTAGCCATACAAAGAGAAGAGAATCCTCTTGCCGTTCCTGTTTCTATAACTGTTAATCCCTGCTTGTCTTGTTCATTTAATGTAGATAAATATTTAGATAAAGCTGAATAAATCACTCTACCGTGAACATAACATAATTTAGATTTTTTAATTACAATCTGGGTATGCAAAGCAAGCTCATTGAGCCATGCTTCGTCAACTTTAAAACCAGTTAAATCTTCGTAATCCTTAACTTCTTTATATTCTTGAAGACTTGCATCTAGGGCCAGCTTTAAAAAACCCTCTTTAGTGCCCTTTGTCTTGTTAAAAGGAGAATCAGGTTTTCCTTTAGACACCAAGAAATAACCAAAAACTTGTAAGATTTTTTTTATTCTTCTTTTTAAAGTTTTCATATAGTGTGATTCTAATTTTCTACAAAGCCTTTCATAAAATTTACCCAAAGAGGGATCTGCTGATTGTAAGAATTATTTTCGGCTGTTTTCCTCGCATTATATAGAAGAGTGTCTAATTTATAACCGTTTTCTATAGCTTCTCTACTACATTCTACTAAGCCGTCTGTGTCTCCCACATCCACAATCCAACCATTTTCCTTGTGCTTAACTAAATCCATTGCTTGGCCAACTCTAGTAGTCACCAAAGGAACACCAGAAGCCATACTCTCAAGAACTGCTCTAGGACCACCTTCTTCGCGAGATGCTATCAAATAGAGATCTAATGCTTGATAAAAATCAGAGATTTTTGAATAATTTTTTAAATTATAGTGACAATACTTAACATCTATTTTTTTTAAACCTCTCTTAACATAACCTCGGGCTGGTCCAGTCAATAATACCATTATATCTTTGTGTGAATCTTTAAGGGCTTTGATAACATCCAAGAAAATATCAGGACCTTTAATTAATTTAGGCTCATTACCTTCACCCCAACCAATTCCATCTTTTTGAAAAGAACCAATAAGAAAAGTAGAATCAGGAATATTCAATCTATTTCTTATAGATGACTTCTTTTTATCATTGGTAAAATCAAATTTATTGATGTCTATACTTATGGGAATGCGATTAACTTTCTGTGCATCTATACCTGTATTTAAAATAAGATCCTCGGTATAGCTATGACTGACCTGAATCTTATGAATATCTTTATGGTGCAAATTTATAGTATCTATATGCTTCTTAAACTCTTTATGAGTTCTAGGGTCTCCGTGATAATAGGGAAAAGCAATTCTATTGGTTGTTTTCTTAAAATCGAGAAGAGCTTCATACTTACTTGTATAAAATATTGACTGCCTTTGAAGTTTATAAGCATATCTATTATTAATTGTTGGAATATTTATGTCTGAGCAGACATCTAACATTTCTTTTCCTATCGTATCTAGCACCCAGTCAGAATTAGAGGATCGAATTAAAAGATTAGAGTATGGCAACCAATCTTTAGGTGTTTTTAATCCTGAAAGATTATGATAGTAGCTCCTGAGCAGCGATTTCAATGCTAATTTTATTTATAAGTTTCAAAATCATCTTTAGACATCATTTGCACTAAAGATTCAAAAGTATGTTCAGGTTCCCAATTAAGTTCTTTCTTTGCTTTTGCTGGATCGCCAATCAAAAGCTCAACTTCTGCCGGTCTAAAGAAATCTTTATTAACTTTAACAATAATATTTCCATTTTTATCATCAATACCTACAGTCTGCTCACCTTCTCCTTCCCATTTGATATCAATATCTAGAGCATGAGAGGCTTTTTCAACAAAATCTGCTACCGAATGAGTTTCTCCCGTAGCCACCACGTAGTCATTAGGTGTCTCATGGTTCAACATTAGATACATAGCTTTTACATAATCTCCTGCAAAACCCCAATCCCTCTTTGCTTGAAGATTACCTAATTCTAAAATATCAGCCTTGCCTAACTTAATCTTAGCTAAAGTAGAAGTTATCTTTCTTGTAACAAACTCCTCCCCTCTTAAAGGAGATTCATGATTAAATAAAATTCCATTTGAACAAAACATATCGTAGGACTCTCTATAATTAATAGACATCCAGTGACCATATAACTTAGCGACTGCATAAGGGCTTCTTGGGTAAAAAGGGGTGTTTTCAGTTTGTGGAATTTCCATTACCTTGCCAAACATCTCTGAACTTGAAGCTTGATAAAATTTTATGTCTTTATTAAAGATTCTTATCGCCTCCAGGATTCGAGTAACTCCTAGCCCAGTTACGTTTCCAGTAAAAATGGGAGTATCAAAAGATGCTTTTACAAAAGACTGAGCAGCTAGGTTATAAAATTCACTAGGATTGTGCTTCTTAAGAATATTTAACATAGTTGAAGATTCTAGAAGTTCAAATTCTTCGAAAATAACCCTCTCTTTAATGCCTAACTTTTCTAATCTCCAGGCAGAGCCACTTGAACTTCTTCTCTCTGCCCCAATTACTTTATAGCCTTTAGACAAAAGCAGTTCTGCTAAATAAGCACCATCTTGGCCACAAACACCTGAAATTATTGCTGTTTTCATAATAAACCTAACCTATATCTCAATTCATTCCTGAAATTTAATTTCCTTTTCTTATTATCGATCTTGAGTGAAGAAAAAAATGCATTGTAATCTTTATATATTTCAGAAATTTTTTTTACTCTAATATTCTCCTTAAAACCTTTAAAATCTTTTGCAATTACATCAATCTGTCGCAGCATTTCGCTCTTTTCAGTAAACAAGACCCCTCCGTCTTTTAATATTTCTGGATTACTAGAAGAGTTTCTGCAAACTACCGGTAAACCAGAATGTAATGCCTCTAAGAGGCTATTAGAACAGGCTTCAATTTCACTAGCAAATATAAAAATATCATGATTTCTTAATTGGTCTGCAAGCTTACTTGAATCCAACCTTCCTAGCATGGAAATATTTTGAAATGATTTGTCTATATTGCCTGCAAAAGACATGGAGTACTTATTAAAATCTAGATGGTCATCTAAATACTGTAAAAATTCTGAACCTTTCTTGGGATTACTGGACCAAGAACTAGTAATTAGTTTTATTTTTTTTCTTTTAATTAATATCTCTTCAGATTCCTGTTCATAAAAAATATTGGGATCAGGAGCATTAAAAATAACTCTATTATTAATAGAGAATTCTAAATTTTCTTTAATAGTCTGACCTTTACTCCATTCTGATTGAAAAACTGTTCCGTCTGCTACTAAGCTATTTAAGTAAAATATCTTCTTATCAAGTTTTTTACCACTATCACCTCTGTAAGACATTGGGCCATCTATTCTATGAACAAATATATGTTTTTTTAATTTCTTTCTTAAACGTAAGACTTTTATTGGGTCATGATGACTATTAAATAAGACCACATCAGCATTCTCTATATTTTCTGAATAAGTATTCGTCCTTAAAGATTCTTCTCTTAAGGCCTTTAGAAATTGATTACCACCTCCCCAAGGTCCCCTTTTGAGCTCCGTAAGAATATTTAATTTCATATAAAGTTAAAAAAATTAAAACTCAATCCTATTAATTTTTTCTTGCTATGGTTATATCCATAGTATTTTCATAGTCTAGTGACCCCTTGATGATAGAAAAATTATCTGACAAGAAGTCTAGAACGTCTTTTTTCTGCTCAACCGCTTCGATAGTATCCTGCCCATCGGCATCATCAGCATGATAGTCAAAAAATAGCATACCCCCAGGTTCTAAAAATTTCGTTAGATTTTTAATGGTTTCCAAGGGATTGGGTAAATGCTCCATTACTGTAATCATAATTATTACATTATATTTTTGAGGTAAATTTTCTACTGTATTTGGTTCTATTTCAAATGATTTGACCAGAGACCCTATATTATATTTGGCATAGTGAAAATTAAGCTGTCTAATGTCTGCGATAGTTAGGTCTAAATTTCTTTTTTTCCCTACTTTTAAAAGTGACGTGGATATAGGAGCAAGACCACAACCATATTCAAGAACAGAATCGCCATTTTGGATATACTTTTCGAATTGCCTTGAGATTAGAGGCGTTCGTGAAAATCTCCTCACTGCTCCAAAAAGCATATAGACAGTTTCGTTCTTCTGCCAAGATTCTAAGAATTCTTGGTTGTTAGCATGATCAGGTGTTTCTACATTTGCAAATTTTGATCTGTATGACCCGAGGAGATAATAAAAATCATGCAAATAAAGAGGCCTTCCTTCGAGGCATTCAAACCAATATTCTTTGAAGTCAACAAACCATCTCTTAATTAAACCCACTTCTACTAGGACTTCATATAGACCCAGCTTTAGTAGGCTAGCCGAATAATATCTAACTATAAGTCTTGCTATCTTACTGGAGTATTTCTTTTTTTTAGGTTTTACATTACTTTCAAAAAGCTCATCAATGTCTACAAAAATATTGTCATAGTGGTTAGGTTGGTTAAGTTGGTTAGGTTGGTTATCCATAGGTTATTTCCTTAAAATTACAAAGTATCCAGTATTGATATAATCAGATTGATTTTTGGTTATTCTATCCAAAAACAGAAAGAAAGGTCTAAATAAAGATAAAATTACTGAATAAATATTTCTAAATCTGTTCTTGCTCGCATAGCCAAAAGTAACTTTCAAGATATCAAAAATAACCCCGCCAACTGAACCCATTGCTTCTGTAGAAATTACTTCAAAACCTACCTGTTTTGAGATTTCTTCTATATAAAGTCTAGTAAATCTTATTCTATCGAATTGAAAATCACTGTGGATTGGGTGCAAGAAAGGTATTGAAAGCAATACAAATGAATCATTATTTAAAATTCTATAAAATTCTCTTAAAACTATTTTTGGCTCTTTGGTATACTCAAGTAACTCTGTAGCTAAAAGACAATCGAAGGATGAGTCATCACAGGGTATGTTATCTACGTTACCTAAGATGTCAGGATTAGTTGTTGGGTCAATATTTAAATAGGTTATATTTGCGTTTACCTCAGATGCATCAAAATAACCTCTCTTTACTTGTTTATTTCCTCCCGCATCAATAACCTTTCCTTTGATAAAGTGTATATTCTGAAAAAGTAATTTATCTAAATAATATCTTCTTAGACTAAGCATCCAAAAAAATTTTCTATCTGAGCCTTTCAATTAATTTTAATGACTATGCTTTTATAATATCCATGCGTATTGGAAAAATATAAGACTTCTCCTCCAAAAAGATTTTGAAAATCTGCCATCGATAAGTCTCCTACAGGGTCTGATTGAGTTGGAGGGGTTGTTGTGTAGCCTATTATCAAAATACACCCATTTTTTTCTTTTGATGCTATTCTTTTCCATTCACTTGCAGTTTTTACAGGATCTTGAGATTGGTCAAAAGAATTTGAGTAGATTATTTTAAATTTATTTTCCCACTCTTTAGGCATTTCATCAAAAGATCCTATTAGAGTATCAGATCTTTGTGCTTCTGGGTTTATCTCGAGTCCTATGGCACTTTTAGCAGATAATGAATTAACATCTGATCTCGAGAATCCTTCAATTAGCCCGAATAATGAACTGAAACCATACCTTTTAGTCTCAAGTAACCTTATGAAAAAATTAACAATAGGATTCCCAAAAAAAATGTTTCTAAATAGATCTATTTCACGTCCATTTCTTGTTCCTAAGCAAATAATTGGTCCGTCCGTAAAATCTATTCCCTCGGCTTGTAAGACTTTTTTATAATTATAAACATCTTCAGTGCCTACCTTACAACTTCTAAATTTTAATGAGCTCCTGGCAATTTGTTCATTTATATAAATTTCTCTATTAAGAATTTCTTTTACTTTCATTTTTATTTCTGATGTTTAAGATCTTTAATTAATAAAAATTCTGTTCCTTTTTTCTTATACTCTTCAATCTTTTTGAAAAGCCAGGATCGTCCGAGTAAGACAATCTCTCTATCATGAAAAGCATCTACATTCTCATCATTTATATATCTTGTAGTGCTGTCCTTATCTATTTCTACTGAGCTATTTACAGCAATAATACCATTCTCTTTGCATGCTTTTAAAGTCTTTTTTGAATATACATTTCCAGGAGGAATAAGTGTTTCACATTTACTTCCTAACCAAGATTGGAAAATTTTTTGAGAATCTCTTAAATGTGATTCATGCAATTCTTCTGGGAGCCAATCCCAAAATTCTCTATGATACTGTCTGTTTGAACTAAACAACCTAGGAAGATGCTTGCCGACAACACAGTGGGTAAGGCCATGATTTGCAATTTCTACTAGTCCACTTGCACTTGCTTCTTTTAACACTTCAGCTTGTCTAGGAAATTTTTCGGGAAATTCTATAAGTGTACTATCTTGCTCTACCCATGCTGCTGTTACTCCTATTGTAAGTTTTGCTCCATGTACATCCATATAATCAAAAATTTTCTTCCATTCTTCAGAAGAAATCTCATCATAAACTCCCCATGCTCTAAAATAAGGAAGGTACTTTAGAAAAAGAAAATTTCCAAATATTTTTTTTGAATAGACTTCAAAATGCTTAGTACTGGCACCAACATCGTCCATCCTTAATACTATTTTACTCAAAATAAACTTCCTAATTCGTATTAAACTGCGCTAAAGAAGTTTAAATAATTAACTATCTCACGAGCATAAAAGTCCTGAGGAGATCGTCTTGTATCATAGTGAGATCCCACCGTTGCATTATCCCAATGATATATTGTAGTAAGCAAACCAAACAAGTATCTATAATCTATTAGAATTTCAGAATAGTAATTTATACTTAAATCTTCAATATCATTTACTTCTTCCACAGTTAAATTCTGTACATCACATAAGAATCTTTTTTTGATACTATTATTTTCTTTTATTGAGAATATAAAGGAATACTCACCTTCGTACTCTAATTTTGAGTGGGCTTTTTTTGTTGCTGATTTTAGTAATCTAGCAAAATTTATATCAGAAAACTTAATATTAATATCTTGTTCATATTTCATTTTATTTTTGCTAATTTTCTCTAAGTAATCATTCAGTTCTTTTTTATCAAACGGCTCAGACCTCTCTCCTTGGATCTCTTTACTTATCAGATCAACCGAGCCTCCTGGCGCAAACACTAAAGCTCTATTATCAAACGCCTTAACCTCTAAAGCATCAGGATTTCCTCTAAAAGAATTGAGTTTACTTAATTTGCCTCCTAAAAAATATTCTCCTGCGAATGGCAAGTTGAATTCAGCATCGAAAGAACTTATAAATTTAGAATAACTATCAAAGAATTTTTGCTTCTTCTTTTCAGCTTCAGATTTGAGACTTAAAGTATCTTCTATCTTAAAAAATGTTTGAGGATAAGGCCCTGCACCCATATACCCTAGAGCTAAAAAATCTAATTTGTTAGTATCTCTATTTATAATTCTCTTAAAATCTAATGTGAGCTCTTCCTTGTAAAGACAATCATTTAAATTAAGAAAACTTTTTTTAGAATTACCATCATAAATATAAAGAGCAGAGTCAATATCAGAAATGCTGTCTGTATAATTAGGCTTAATAACAACTCTTGTTTTTCCAATTAACTTTTCTGTTACCGGAATTGGGTTAAAACCATCTAACAATGCCTTGAACTTTAAGAAGTTATTTTTTAAGTCTGGAATTAGTATTGGTATGTCTCCATATTTGTTAAACAATTTTCGTAAAAAATTTGGGTCGTAATGATCAGGATGAATGTGAGAAATATAAATAAAATCAGGCTTTGATATAAGACTAAAAGGATCTACTTTTGGATATTGGTACCATGAACCGTCATAAGCTCCATCAGTAAACCAAGGATCCATAAGAATTCTGCAATTATCTGTCTCGAGTTCAAGACAAGCAGAATAAATATATTTAATTTTCAATAGAGTAGATTAAGTTTGCAGTTCACTTAAGTGTTTATATGTTTCAGATACTTTTAACAAATTCTCATGGTTACCTACAGCCTCTATTTTACCTTCATTTAAAACAATTATCTTGCTTGAATTTCTAATTGTTGAAAACCTATGGGCTACTACAAAAGCCGTTCTATCTTTTAGAGCATTTTCAATTCCTTCTTGTACTTTTTTTTCTGAAGCCGAATCTAACGAGCTAGTCGCCTCATCTAAAACTAATATTTCAGGACCTCCTACAATAGCTCTAGCTATAGAAAGTCTTTGTCTTTGTCCACCAGATAATTTTACTCCTCTATCACCTATTTCTGTTTGATAACCTTTAGGTAATGATCTAATAAATTCATCAGCATTAGCAATCCTTGATGCTTCAATGACCTCTAAATTATCAACATCTCTTCCATAGCGTATATTGTTCTCAATAGTATCGTTTAGCAATGATACTTCTTGAAGGACAACTCCAAAAAGTGAACGATAAGAACTCAGGGTAAGTCCTCTAATATCTTTTCCATCAATCGTTATAGAGCCTTTTAGAGGATCATAAAATCTAAGCATTAAATCAATCAAAGTAGATTTTCCAGCTCCACTTTTTCCTACTACAGCTATAACTTCATTCTTCTCTACAGTTAAAGTGAAATCTTTAAGAATTACCTTATCTTCGTAAGCAAAATTTAAATCTTTAAACTCAATGTTTGAATTAAAATTTAAGATATTATCTTTTCCATCTTTAATATCGCTCTCTAAAGAAAAATACTCATTCATTCTTGTAGAAGAGGCAAATATCTTTTGTAACCAGAGAAAATATGAAGAAAATTCATTTATTGGACCCAATAATAATCTTGCTACATATATATATAATAAAAATCCTTCTATATTAATTTCTCCAGAAAAAAGCATTGTTATTGCAACGAATAAAATTATTCCTTCGGCCAAGCCATCTAATATATATCTTGATTCGGGTTCAAGAGACCCTACTAATTGTGTTTTAAAGTATGCTTTAGATGAACCTTTTATCTTTTTCCTCAGATTCCTTGTTGAATAATTTGAAGATAGAAAAGATTGAATTAATCTGATGCTAGAGAAGACTTCTTGCAAGGAAGCTGTCATAGAAGCCATTGCTTCTAGATTCTTTATCTCGTATTTCTTAACAGGGTTTTTTAATAAGGTTGTTATCATATAATGAGCCACAACAATAAAAACAATTACTAAAGTTAAGGTTTTGCTGGTATTGATAAGAAAAATAAAATAAACAATTATAAGCAAAAAACTACTTAGTATTCTGTGGGTTACAGAGACCGCTCCTTGTGCTACCGCTTGAGCATCTGTGATAATTCTAGATATTAATTCTCCAGATTTTTTACTATTAAAAAATCTTAATGAAAGTCCTAACAAAGAGGAGGTTAGGTCCAATCTCATACTCATCATTACCTTGCTTCGTGCAAAAGCATTAAGTATATGGCCAAAATATTTAATTATTCCAGCAATTACGCTCAAAAGAAGCAGGAGAGCTACAAAGTATGGTATTGCATCTATAACTCCCCCAGAGAAATTTGAATTTGAGAAAAACAAGTCAGAAATTATTGATCCTACTTGATTTAAATCAAAGAAATTTTGATCAGAATTAACATCTTTTGGTGTCGCTGAGAACCCAACTTCAGTTAAAGTAAGATTTATGACTCCCGCTGCAACTAGTGGCCTCAAAGTGGTCACAAAAGTTGCAAGAAAAGTTATGCCAATCAACAAAAGCATAAATGGCCAAATTGGTTTTATATATTTAAAAATTAAATTCATGACTACAGTTTATAAATCATAGCCATTGGGATTATTTGAAAGCCATCTCCAAGTATCCTCACACATTTTATGTAGACTTCTTGAAGCATTAAAACCTAGTTCATTCTTTGCTTTTAAAGGATCGGTGTACAAAACAGGAACATCCCCTTCTCTTCTTTCAATATAGTCAACTGGTATTCTTTTTCCAGAAACCTCTTCAAAGCAAGAAATTAAATCTAGTACAGAGGTTCCTTTGCCTGTTCCGAGGTTAAAATATGATAAATTTTTATTATGATCTATAAACTTTAGTGCTTTAAGGTGACCATCAACTAGATCTTCAATATGAATATAGTCTCTTACACAAGTACCATCACTTGTAGGATAATCATTCCCAAAAATTTTTAAACTTTCCTTTTTCCCTAAAGCTACATCAGAAATTATAGGAATAATATTGTACGGGGTAGTAGGCCATTCACCTATTAAGCCCGAACTATGAGCGCCTATTGGATTAAAATATCTCAACATTACTATATTCCAGTTTTTTTCTGCTTTGAATATATCCCTAAGAAAGACCTCAGTCATTAATTTAGACTTGCCGTAAGGGTTTGTAGGCACTAAAGCAGATTCTTCTTTTATGGGCACCTCTTTGGCATCACCATAAACAGCAGCAGAAGAGCTAAAAACTAATTTAAAGACCCCATTTTCTCTCATAAAATCAATAAGATTTAATGTTCCTACAAAATTATTGAGGTAGTATTTATAAGGATTAATTACCGATTCTCCGATAGACTTTGATGCAGCAAAATGTACTACGGAATCAAATTTGAAATTTGAAAAGATTTCGTTTAGCAGGCCTCTATCTAGAATACTTCCCTTAATTAATTCAGGCTCTTTCCCGGATATTTTTTTAATTGCTTCTAAAACTTTTGGTGATGAATTGGATAGATCGTCTAAAATTATTGGATTATGTCCTTGTTCAATAAGGCGGAGAACAAAATGACTGCCGATGAAGCCACAACCTCCAGTTATTAGGATATTCATGTTGATCCTTTAATAATCAATATATTTTTTTCTGATATTATCGCTTTGCCAAAGAAGGTTTGCCATTTCAAAATCCTCTTCAGTATCTATATCGAGTGTTTCTATTCCGCTAGGAATTTCTATGTAATTTAAATCGTCCCAGTTCCAATAGACGCCATTTTGAAGGAAATATTCTCTTTCATAAAAGTAAAATACATGGGCAAACTCTTTTACAGGAGAGACAAATTTAGTATTTATAGTCTTTATGTCTCTATCAAAATTATATGGGTTGTTATCAATATCCATAAAGTAATTATTTTTCTTAAATACAGCAAAAGAGGGTTTTCTTTTTTCAAGACACTTTTCTAAAAAATTTTCTATTGTTTCAACTTTAAGGAATGGTTGACAAGCATTTATACAAAGGAGGTATTTAAAGTCTACCTCCTTTAAAAAACTGTAAATTTCTGAAGCCACTTCCGAGTTTGTTGATTGACTAGAGCGATGAATAAAATCTACTCCATATTCTTTACATTTATTTCTGAAGATTTCTTCATGTCCAGCAAAAAAGGTATTACCTTTTATACAACTCATTTTTGATAAAGCAATGTCAACTAAAGTTGTTTCCCCAAATGGTCTAAGCATCTTATTTTTGCATCTTTGGCTCCCTATGCGTCCACAAGAAAAAATTGCTACTTCATTAGGTAAGTTCATATTCTAAGATAAGTGATCTTTAAAGAGGTCAAGATTATTTTGATACCATTCTATTGTTTCAGGTAAAAAATCTTCTAAATTTTTAGTAACAGACCATCCCAGATCATTTTCGATATCTTGATCGTCAAAAATAGGGTAAATAGTATCATTAAAAATTCTATCTGGAATAAGTTCAATAAAGTCATGCAGTCCAAGAATCTTTCCAATCATATTTGCAACTTCAAGGTTCGTGTGTGCTTGGGGATGACTAGTATGGTATATCTTTCCTTGTTTTCCATCTTTTATTATTGATGTAATGGCACTCGCAGCATCTTTTACCCACAAGTATCTTCTTTTAGAGGAGCCATCTCCATGAAGAGTCATTTTTTTTCCCATAATACCCAGACAACTAAACCTTGGAATAATGTTTCTAATGAATTGCCTTGGACCTGCTATATTATTAGATCTTAAAGTATTTATATGCAGGTCTGGATACATATGCTTGAATGAATTAACAATCATATCTGCAGCTGCCTTAGAAGAACTATAAGGATTCGTGGGGTCCAGCGATCTTTCATCTTGGATTTTTTCATTTGACCCGTAGACCTCATCAGTACTCATAATAAGTACTTTTTCTGCTTCTTTTTCAAGGCAACTCTGCAGTACGTTGTGAGTTGCTAAGACATTGCTAAGAATTGTTTGGTGAGGTTTCTTAAAAGAAACATCAACATGTGATTGGGCTGCAAGATGAATCAGCCAATCTCCTTTATCGATTACTTTAGGTAAAATTTCAGGATCTGATAAGTCTGCTAAAAAATAAGAAACATTCTTATTATTTAATTTTGAAAGACTTCTGTGATTTGAGATTGTGTCAATTACAACTACCTCATATGACTCTTCTATCAATTGATCCACTACATGTGAACCAATAAAACCACTCCCTCCAGTTACTATTATTTTCATAAATTTTCTAAGTTGACTCTATTAGCGAAGCAATTAACAAGTTATTTAAATTGACTAACCTTTCGGCTATAAGTAAATCATACAAAGATTTTATCAGAGTAGATTCGTGACGAGGGATGAAATAATTCTCAAATGGCAAGGTATCATTTTTTAATAATAACCTACTAGTTTGATAAATATATACACCACCAGCTACTACTGTTCTTTCGACCAATTGAGGTGTATTTGCTCCTCTAATTAAATTTGAATTATTTTCTCCTTTAATTTCTATTTCAGATAGGAAATAGTCTTTAAGTTTTGATACACCTCTTATTTTCTCGTAATTGTTATCAATAGTAAATCTTATTCCTTCATCAATTATGTTAGACCCTCTAAAAGGAGCATTAGGCATGAGAATTATTACCACATCAAAATCTTCACTAAGCTGACTTAACATATGAGCCGCAACTTCTCTTGCAGTTACAGTTTTTTTAGTTAACTCTAATGGCCTCAAGAAGGGCACCTCTATATCATACTCGCTAGCAAGATCTGAAATTCCTTCATCTTCAGTTGACAGATATACTTTGTCTATGAGACTTGATTTAACTGCAGATTCAAGCGTATAGCTTATTAAAGGCCTATCTCCAAGATGCTTTAAATTTAACTCTTCTATGGTGTCATTACTTTTTCTGGCAGGCACAATGGCAATTATTTTTTTATTTTTATACATTCTTAGAAATTAACTCCAATTGCAAATCTTCAAGACCACTTTTAAGTGAGTAGGAAGGTTTCCAGTTCAATTCTTTATTTATATTTCTTATATCTGCATAACAGTCATCAATCTCGGTCTCTCTAACAGGACCTTTATCCATTATTTCTTTTTGTATATTAAAAGTACTTAAAATTTGACTAGCCACCTCTTCTACTGAGTGGCTTTTACCTGATCCGACATTAAAAATTGCAATATTTCTTTTTATATCCTTGTGAATGAGTATATCCATCAATTCCACTAGGTCTTTAATGTAGAGAAAATCCCTTTTGGGTTTTAGATCATGAAGTGTAATGTAAATTTCTTGACCCTGAGCCTGCTCAATTATTGAAGGTATTAGAAACCTATTATTCTGATTGGAACCATATATATTAAAAGGCCTTATAATAATGAGCTTAATTCCGTAATCTTCACAATAGCTTTTACATAATTCTTCACAAATTAGTTTGCTTCGTCCGTAAGGATTCATAATATTCGTAGGATGAATTTCATCAATGGGCAGATATTCTGGAGCTCCATAAACGTATGAGCTTATGAAGATGAACTTTTTTATACCAAATTTTCTACTGAATTCCAAAATATTTAAGGTCGTCAAGAAGTTATCTTTGTACATTCTATGGGGGTCATTAAAAGCATCTGGAACAAAAGATATTCCTGCTAAGTGAACTACAACATCTACGTTACCTTTATCTTGAATATCCCCTGTCAAAAGGTCTATTTTATTAGAACGTGATAAATCAATAATGTTTATCGAAGGTCTTTGTTTGATCAAAAAATTCTTAAGGTGACTACCAATAAAACCGCTTCCGCCCGTAATGGCTATATTATTTACCTTCAATTCCAATTTTTTATCATTATTTCAGCATTCTTATAATCTTCAATCTTACCTATGTCAATCCATTTATCACCGATATCAAATGCTTTAACTCTCTTGTTTCTGTTTCTGAGTTCTGTAATTAGATCTGTTACATCTGTGTAAGTATTTTTTATAAAATCTACAGACTCAGATCTGAACAAATACACCCCCGCATTTATCCACTCGTAGCTTGTTGGCTTTTCTTGAATACCTTTAACATTAAAATTTTCGTCAAAATCAACAACACCATATGGAGATTTATTCTCTTGCTTTTTAACTCCAATTAGACAGTCGCAGTCTGAATTAGTAAAGTTTTTGTACATTCTTCTATAATCTATCTTTGTAAATAAGTCGCCGTTTAGTAATAGAAATGCTTCGTCAAGTTGATCTTTCATCAACTTAAGAGATCCTGCTGTTCCCATTCGATTCTCTTCTTCAATAAAGCTAATATTAATTTTGTATTTTTCTTCGTATTCTTTACAAATACTAAATTTTTCTTTTAAGTAGTTGATTGATATTATAAAATCATTGAAGCCATTATCTTTAAGATTTCTAATGGAATATTCAATCGAATTTGTTTCGTTTACAGGCAATAATGGTTTAGGAGAAACGTAAGTAAAGGGTCTCAAGCGCTCTCCCTTGCCTCCAGCCATAATTACAACTTTCATAGATTGTAGATTTCAGATTTATACAAATCGATATTCTCTTTGAACCAATCTATTGTTTCTGAAATTCCTTCTTTGAGCTCAATTTCTGGAACCCAATCTACCATTTCTTTTAGTAGACTGTTATCGCAGAGAAGACGATTTACTTCACTATTCACAGGTCTTATTCTTTCTTCAGTTTCAAATTTAAATTTAACATCACTATTAGATATTTCCTTTATAAGGAAGGCTAATTCTTTGATGCTCACTTCCTTTCCGGTACCAATATTAATAACCTCTCCTACAGTATTATCATTCTCAGCTATCCTTCTCATGCCGCTAACTGTATCTTTAACATAAGTAAAATCTCTAGTAGGGTCAGGTGATCCAAGCGAAATTTCTTTATTGCCTGAAATGATTTGGGAAATAATGGTGGGTATAACGGCCCTAGCAGATTGGCGAGGTCCAAATACGTTAAAAGGTCTTATAATTGTGACAGGAAGACTAAAGCTTTTATAGAAGCTTGTAGCTAAAGCATCAGATCCAATTTTAGAAGCTGAATAAGGTGACTGGGCTTGCATTGGATGCTTTTCATCGATGGGGACATATTGTGCTGTGCCGTATGTTTCACTTGTAGATATTTGAAGAACTTTATCGACATTATTTTCAAGAGCAAGTTGCAGGACATTCAAAGTTCCCTCAACGTTTGTTTTAAGATAAGAAGAAGGAGAAACATAGGAATAAGGTATAGCTATAAGTGCAGCAAGATTAAAAATAACATGAGAACCTTTAATTGCTTCTTTTAGACTATCACTTGATCTTATGTCACCACTAATGACCTCAATACTGTCTTTTTTACTATTTTCTATAGTATCTAACCAGCCCCAGTTATTAAAAGAATTGTAATAAACAAGTGCTTTAACATTAGCACCCTGGTCTAAAAGCTCTTCAACTAAATGACTTCCAATAAAACCACAAGCGCCTGTTACTAAAACATTTTTTCCTTCGAATTTCATAAGTCAGTCTAAGTTATTTATAGTAAATTCAATATACGGTCAGTAATTCTATCCAATCCAAGACCATCAAATAGTTTAGTTGATTTTGAGTGGTATCCCTCCCTCAACTTACGGTCATTCATTAGTTCAAGTAAGCTACTTTGCAGACTATCATTAAAATTAACATTATCAACTTTAATCATCTTTAAATACTGATTATCAAAAAGTTCTTTAGAAAAATTCTCTTGATGGAGGTTTTGAGGCAATACGATACTTGGTATTCCTAGATAACAAAGTTCATACATTGTATTTCCTCCAGAGCAAATAGCAAGATCAGCTTCTTTCATAAGTCTTGGAAAATCTTCAACTCCTTCTACTAGCCTTATACTAAGAGGTGAACTTTTTATTAGAGACTTAATTTTATTAATCTCATTATTTTCAGGTCCCAAGTGAAGGATAATCTCTTTAAAATTCCTAGATAATTTGCCTAGATTATTTAATATTCTGATCACTTTAATTGAATAATTTTGAGGATCGCTTCCTCCGAATGTTAGTAAGATCTTTTCTACATTCCTTTTTATCTTTATAGCTTCATAGGTCTTTATTTTTTCTGGTAAAAGACAGAACCTAGGGCCCAAACAATCATTAAAATTTAATTCAGTATTAATAAGAGAATCTTTAAAAGTATTGTAGTTTATAATCACCTTAGAGAAATTATCCTTTGTTAAATGTTCATGAAAAGTGACAGTATGAATGTTGAGCGTTTTTAAAAATTTTTTGTAGTAATCTGGATAAAAGAGTAAATCGCTAATAATTACTTTTATTTTAAATTTCTTAATTATTTCTTTTGTCTTTAGGATAACCTCTTGACCGCTATACTCATCTGAGAGAACTTCCGTAGTAAATTCTTTAGTTAGGTTACGTACACTCTTGTTATTGTTAATTAAAAATATCGTTTTCTGCCCTTGCTGTTGTAGCTTGAGGGCTAACTCTCTTGATCTGTATACATGACCTAATCCTATTTTATGAGAGCCATCTAGACGGACCAAATGATCAAAAGCTTGTGGCATGTTCACATAATCATTTCAGGCATAATTGTTTGATCTTCGTCAATTTCTACTTGAGCAATTTTTCCAATAACCTTTTCTATATCATATGGGTAAAATCCTGTTCCTGGTCTTTTGCAAGTGAGCATTTCTTCTGAAATAACAGTGCCTTTCTTAATTTTTGTTTTTGAAGTTAAGCTTTTACGGGCTAATTTAAATGCAGCCATTTCACTCTCGTAAGGACCGCTTACAAACTCACCCAGCCCTTCCTCCGTCCTCCTTATTCTTTGAACCATATCTTTTAGGCCTTCAGGGTCTAAAGCAAAACCATGATCAGGGCTATCAGGTAAGCTATTATCTAATGTGAAGTGCTTTTCTATCGACTTTGCACCTAGTGCTACTGCAGCTGCAGGAATTTCGTCACCATAAGTATGATCGGAATAACCAATAGGAATTTCCGAAAATATCTCCTGCATTCTTACCATTTTCTTTAAATTTGCGTCTTTATAATCACACGGATAACTTAGCATACAGTGTTGTAAAACAATATTATTGTTACCTTCCTTAAGCACAATCTCTACGGCCTGCTCCATTTCAGCAATAGAAGCTGTACCAGTAGATAAAATAACCGGTTTTCCTGTCTTGGATACCTCTTTAATCAATTGATGATAAACCAAATCTGATGAGGAGACTTTAAATAAGTCCATACCAAGATCATCTAAAAAAGCTACATCTTCTAGATTAAAGGGAGTTGAACTAAAAATAATATTCCTTTCTTCTGCTACTTTTTTCATTTCTGCATAAGTTTCTATTGGAAGATCGTCTATTCTTGAAAATGTATCGTGTTGGGTACCTCCGCTATCTGTATCTAATTTAGGATTCCAATACCTTGGGGCTGTCTTTGTAGTAATATTACTTGCTTTGTAGGTCTGAAATTTAACAACATCGGCACCAGCATCAGCAGATTTATGCACAAGATCTATGGCTCTTGAAGGATCATTATTATGGTTGACTCCAGCATCGACCATCACAAGACACGGATCATTAAGACCTATATATTTATTTCCTACTTTAATTCTATTCATGTTGTACCCACTAATCAGATTTAAGACAAATTCTTAAAAACTCGTATAAAAAATCTATCATCTAAGCAATTAAATTCTTTGCAATTAGCAGAAAAAATTTCTTCCCAAGACTCAGATTCAAGAACTTTTTTGTAATTTCTCTGGAAGTGTCGTTCACTCCAAGATGTTACTTCATCTTCAATTGTAATTATAAATTTAGAAGAGATTCTTTTAATATCATCAAAAATAAAGTCGCTTTCTGTTGAAACATGCTCTAGCACAGCCATGGTGAACACCAGATCAAAGTCATTATTCGAAATATCCTGCAGACCATCTTCTATTGAAGATAAAGTTATATTCTTTGAGATATACGGAAAGTTTTCTTCCATTAAATTCACAGCGTCAACATTTATCTCTATGCCGTGAACATTTTCATACCCTTTTTTATATAAAAAATTTAGGTTTCTTCCTGCATTGGGTCCTAGCTCAAGAATTTTTATATCGCGATCAGGTAGTATCTCATTTATCTTTTCAAACAGCATTTCTGACCTTCCATCATCAAAAGTTAAGTAGTCATTAGGATCATTCTTCCCTACGTCATCTTCATTAGCTTTTTTAGGATTTCTCCAGAATTCTTGAGCTTCTTTAGAGGTATATTTCTGTTCACTAGATAAGTTCTCTCTTTTACCTTGATAGTTGTACTTACTATTTGACATAATTTTTAATTTTTTTGATTTAATTACTTATTATAACTTAAATTTATTAAAGGCATTAATCATCCTAGATCTAAATGAACCCAAAAGGAGATCATACTTGGAGAAATAGTGAGTAAATTCAATTGATATCATAAATCTATAACCATTCTTATCAAATGGCTTCTTTCTATGCAGACCCTGATGAGCACCTAAATAGAATGTATTAGGTTCTAAGTTGTTTAGCTCAACTATATTTTTGTTTAAATCTTCATTCAGAGAAAAGAAAGTATCATCTTTTAGCATTACATTTTTCTTTGAAATTTGTTGATAATTCTTAGAGTCTCTGAAAAAAGAAGACCTACTTTTCCATCGTTCATTATATAAATGAGACCCCTTGATGTAAGAAAAAGGTGCAATATTTACTCCTAGAGGAAAATAAAGCGCCTTCAATGATGGGCAGGGTCTGTCAATATGCCATTTTGATAGCGCAGATAAGCTGTCTGTCCCATTTTTTGAAACTTCTAGTTCATACCTGAATGAAGGTTTTATTTTCTTTTGGTAAATCTCTAAGGTATATTTATTGAGTAACTTACTTACCTCACTCTCAAATTCACTTAAATCATGAGGGCTTAAATCAATTGCAACACGCATCTGATCTACTTCAGAATTAGAAAATTCTATAGAATTAAGAAATTTATCGACACCCTCTTGGAATATTGAACCATATTTTGAATGAATATCTTCTGATAAAAAATTGTTTTGCAGAAGATATCCGTCCTTAAATAATGAATTTAGATTCTTGTTAGCAGTTGTATTAATACCATTATTATAAAAACCCCTGAAAGGACTGTAGTTTCTAGCAATCAAATTCCAAAAAAGAACTCTAAAATAAGAAAAACCCGTTAATTCACAAAACCTCTGGAAATATAAATTATTATAAATAAGTGAAGGATATCTGTCGTTATCTTTCCACTTAGTATATAAAAAGTAATCAGAAATAAATTGTTTTATCCTTTTCAAGTGTTTCTTAATTTCATAATGCAATTATGATTTTATAATAACTCATTAAAATCTGTTAATGGCATATTCTTGACCTTTCCTGAAAGAGATTTCTTTCCTATAACTCTTTTCATATTTAAGTCAGAGAGATCTATAAATTTTTCTAAATCGATGAACTCGCTTCTGTTACGTAAGTATGGATGGAGGTTTGTTCTTACATTTCCATGCCTAATAGCATGCCTAATTAAAAATAAGAAAGTCCTATAGTGAAAAAAGGACTTGAAGGTATCAAGGCCATTATATTCAAGAATACCTAACTGGCTCATGTCATATCCTATAAAGCATAAATCCTTAAAACCCATATAATTTAGCAGGGGGAAGTGACAAGCCGCCGCAGAATTAGAATACGAGTTGTGGTTGACCAAAACCCTTGAGCCATCCTCAGTAGGATTTATATAGTTTAAATAATCTCCAACAACTGGAGGTTCGACATTAAATTCAAAATAAAAGAATTGATTATTTAAATGTATATTAGGGAATTCTCTTTTGAAAGGCTCTTTTATAGTTATTATCTTTGTTGAATTATAATTTAACAGAAGTTCCATTGGAGAATCTTTTAAATACAAATCCTCTCTATATCTAATTCTTTTGTGAGGTCCCTTAGCAGGATTCCATTTTATGAAATAAAACTCTTCTTTCTCTACAATTTCATCCACCATAGGATAATATTCTTTCTTAATAAAATTTTTAATTGGTACTCTTACTTTTAAGGATTGATAAACTAAATTCTGCAAGGAGTTGTCTTTTGCTTTCTCTGGGTAAGGTAAAAGGTAAAAATCTGGTTCTGGAGAGTTCTTAAAATAATCAGGAGTAAGAGCTTTAGAATCTAAGAAAATTACATGCTTCTTTCTATCTATCTCAGAAAGCCTATCTAATAAATCTATACAAGAAGGACCCCCATAGATTAAGACAGCTGTTTTGCTTGTATATTTATTCTTAAGGGATTTCATAATTTATATCTAGATGGGAGATTTTTTAATTTGTTATTATCATCATGAATTTTATCTAAAAATATATCATTTTCATGGCTCTTAACCGTCATCACATTATTGTAATATCTATTTAAGTACCTCTCTAATACCTCGGCATTGTCTTCCCTCTGATAAGTAAAAAAGTTCTTTCTTACTCTATGGATAGCATCTGTAAACCAAACGTCTTCTCCAATCCAATAAGGCATGAGGCCCCAGATCTGTTCTAAAGCAGTAGCGGCATATGGAAGATCTAAAACATCATAAATAGAATATTTCTCAAATTTCTTTGAGAGTTTCTCTAGAGCTTCTCTACTTATTAAATGATTACAACAAGCTCCATACCAGCCTATGTGTTCTTCTTTATATAAATTCATATTTCCTATCTTTAATTTCTTAATTGCATCAGCATTTATTAGCTCTTGATTACGTAAAATCTTTGAAGAGACTTCTTCTGTAGATGGAATAATAAAATTGAGAAATTTATAGGCTTTGTCAGAATTAATAAAACGGATTAATCTTGAACGAGGTCCCCAAACTTTAGGCACTAAATTATCTACTGCAGTTGGAAGTCCAATTGGCCATTCTTCGTAAACTTTTTGAAAATCTGGATCCCGCAAAAAAATTTCATAAGTCTTCTTTATCATCTCGTCATGAAACTCTGGCATGGGTCCTTTTATTTTTTCGGAAGCAAACCCAGTTGTCCATCTGTCTCTTGATAAGAATCTTTTGTCTTGAGAACCAGTAATAAAGTTTACATCTTTATTTTCTAAAGCCGAGATCATATCATTCAGAGAACTACTCCTAGCCAACAAAGATCCTTCGCCTAAAAATAAAATACTGTCATAAGACTTCCACTTACCCGACCTTATAAATTTTAACCATGCTCCTGAATCAAGGCCATGATCGTTTTCAAAAGAAACTGTAGATGACTGCACATTTAAATTACAAAATTCTTTTACACCTTTATCAAAATAATCTAATTGTGTATTTTTACCTTTAATAGAGGTATGAAAATCTTGGGACTTGGCGAATTTATTATTTTTATCTCTTATGGATATAAACTTAGCATAATCATCACGAAATTTACCATCAGAAAGATCTCTTTCATGACCTTCATTAATTAGGAAGAAGGTATGAAAATCTTTATGTGATTGAGCATGCGTCGATAATACTGACGAGGTAATCAACCAGGGCTTATGATGAACACAATGCGCTACTGCCAATTTATTATGGTTATTCATGATAATTATTAATTTCTTTTATTACTCTCATACTACTGTTGTTAAGATCCATTAAAAATTTATTAATGTACTGATCTTTCAGAATGTCTTCTACTTCAAAATTGAATTTTGTGAAGAGCTCCTCCATTGGTTTTGAATGCTTGACTACCTCAATAAGACCAGGATAGTTATTCCAGCTGAATTCTGTTGAGAGAGTGTCATCAAGATATTGGTAAATTCCTCCTGCATAATTTTGATACTGAAACTCTTCAGGACAAACATTTAACTGCAAGGCATTAGATCCGCAAGAAATTGCTTCCAGCGTAGTTGTAGAGTTAAAACCTATGTAAAAATTTGAGATAAAGAGAAGCTCTAAAAGAGTAAAGGGATAATAATCGAGATCAAAAGAATAGTAATCTGAAAGATCTTTTATAAAACTAGGATCGTTATTCTTTTTTCTAGATTTAATGACTAATAATGCATCATTCTTAGAACAATACTCTGACAGTTGCTCTACAAGAGTTTGATAATTAACTAATAAATTTTTTGAGGAATATATTTTAAATATTAATCTTATAATTCTGGGAATTTTAAGAGGAAAATGATAAAAGTCATAAAAAAATTGTTTCAAAAAAATTATAATTTTGTTGCCAACGCTTCCGTGAAGCTTAAAAAAATAGCCGTAATAAGCATTGCCAACATGGTTGACATTCCCTATTGGATCAAGAAATATGATGCCCCCCTTAGGGATCTTTATATTATATTTTTTGTGTATAATTTTCTTAGAAAAGTCTTTAATCTGCTCCAACTCTGGAAATCCTACGGGTGCAGTCCTTTTTTCTATCTCAGAAATATCACTTTTATAATCTTTATACCTTATATCTAGAGTTTTAATAAATTTTTCCTTCCAAAATTCACTAAATACTAAGAATTTATCTATTTTTAAGAGCTGATTGAGAGTATATTTTGAAGGGAAGGCAGAGATGATGTCGTGACTGTGTTGCAGATAAAATATTTTAAGACCAGCAACATGATTCTTTAAATAAACAAAGCTTACATCTTCTGTTATAAGGATATCAACTTTAGTAGTTTCCAAGATGACATGTAAGTCCTCTTCTTCTGTGAAAGGCTCATAAGCCACATTCCCTTTAGCTTCAATTCTATTTCTTAATGCATTGTCTGATTTATCTGTCTTATGAAGTAGCACGTAAGTGTTTTCCTCTCCTAGTTGTCCTGCTTTTTCTAATATTGGTAGATAGAGCTTAAGTTGATTAAGATGGGAGAGCACAAATGCTACATGAGGTGCTCTACCAGGCACTTAGACCTCCGTCTAAAATTAAATTCTGCCCTGTAAAGTAAGTTGATTCATCAAGAACTAAAAATTTTATTGCATTGTCCAGTTCTTCCAAGTTTCCCATTCTTTTCATTGGAACTCTTTCAGAATATTTTGTTACGAACCGTTTATCTTGGTTGTTATATATTCCACCAAGAGAGAGTACGTTTACTCGGACATTTTCTTCTGCCCAGTATGTTGCTAAGTATTTTGCAAGACTTATTACGCCTCCTTTAGAAGCAGAGTAAGATGCTGGGTTATTATGTCTCTTCTTTGGAGTATTAACTGTTTCATAGATAGATTGATCTGTCCCTAAAAATCCATATATAGAAGACATAAAAACCATATTCCCTCCTAAGGTATCTTTTGCCATACTTGAGCCAAAAATTTTAGAAAGTAGGAAAGCTCCGTCTAGATTTACGGATAACATTTTTTTCCATTCATTTAATTCATATTGTTCAAAAGGTGCGCTAACCTTTAAAGTATTTTTAGAAGAATAAGTTGAACAATTAATTACTGAATCTACCCTCCCAAATTCTAGTTCTATCTTTTTTAATAATTTTTTAAGGGAGGCCTCATTTGTGATATCACATGATTCATAAAAAATAGGGATGTTATATTTACTAAGCTGTTTTGCTAATAAAGAACAATTTTTTTTATTCAAATCAACAATTACTAGATTACAGCCTTGTTTTGCCAAATAATGGCTTATGTGTGTCCCAACAAGCCCTAACGCGCCGAAGACTACTATAGTTTTAAATTTTTTTTTCATATCAATCTACAGGTCTAGTTTTTGTTCTTGCAATAGGTATTCTACAAATTTAGCATCTAAGTCTGAATCTATGTCGATTGACCTCTCTTCAGGCATAACATATAGCTCTGTAGAATCTAGAAAAATTGGAATTTCGTTTTCTATCAGTGTTTCTTTTTTCCAAGCATAAATTGACGCATTCATATCATAGCATTGAGGTGAATCTTGCCTGCAAGTAGGAGGTGGTTCTATAGATTTAGATATTCCCACCCTGCCATTCAAGTCTTTTTCGATAAGATTAAAATAAGGAGATCTTCTGGATTCCATTGCTGTTATTACATTCGAAACATCACTGCGTTGTATTAGATCAATACAGTTGTTGATATCTTCAATAGTTCTAAGAGGTGATGTAGGATCTAAATCGACTATATATTTAAATTCTGTTCCAAAGAATTCTTCACTTTTGTTGAGTGCGTGTCTTAGAGCCGGAAATTTTGAGATAGTTGAAGTAGCAAATTCTTTAGGTCTCATAAATGGCACTTCGGCTCCAGCTTCTCTGGCAATATCAGCTATCTCTTGTGAATCTGTGCTCACAATTATATGATCAAATCTCTTTATATTTTTGGCCATCTCTATGGTGTATGAGATGAGAGGCTTTCCATTCAATTTCTTGATGTTCTTACCTGGGACTCCTTGTGAATTCCCCCTTGCACAGATCGTACATAATATAGTCATGTTCTTATCCATTTTCGTTTAATATTAGATTCTTGGACTAAATCAAAAATCTTTACTGTTTCCAGTGAATCATTAATATTAGGAAGTAGACAGTCATTTAAGTTGTAAATAAAACTTTTTAGTTCATCCATAAAGATTTGATTGCGATCAATCTCAAAATCTATCTTTCTGACCTCTTTATCTTCACTTGTATTAATAAAATAATTCTCTTTTATGAAGTCTAAAATAACAGTTCCTTCTTTCCCTTCAATACGCATTGTTCTTACTGGTATTCTACTTAAATAATCTAATGAGATATCAACAGCTACATTTTCTTCTAATTCTAAACTTAGGCTACTTAGCTCATCAGATTCAATTCCTAGGGTCTGATAGTTCTTGAGTATTCCCGAAACTGACTCAACTTTTCCAAAAAGAAATTGGATGAGGTCGATCTCGTGAGAAGAATCATACATTACTCCCCCTCCTTGGTCTCTTGAGGCACTATAGCTTTTCTTGAAGTCTCCATGACTCCTCCACCAAGGTAGATAGTGGCTATACTGAGAATTAACATAATTAATCTTTCCCAGAGACTCTATATCTTTATTTAATTGAATTACCAGAGGGTGATATCTCATAAGATAAGCAACTCTATAATTATTTTGTAGTTGTTGGTGATTAATTAAATCAATTAAATTATTTAACTGGTGACTTACCTTTGTAGTCAAAGGCTTTTCAATTAATGCCGGTATCTTCTCTTGGACAAGGATGCCTAAGTCATCAAGATGTTCAGAAGTCCTGTTAGCTACAATAGCAAAATCTGGTTTAAAACTTGATAATGCATTTTCTAAAGTTTTGAAAGTTTGAAATTCCTCCAGTTCGCGCTTGGATATTATTTTCGTTTCTATTCCTAGAGATCTTGCATTCCTAGCATGTCTTATTCCTGCTGAGCCAGACCCAAAGACCAAACATCTATTCATCGGAAGCTAATGCCTCTAAAAGCAGTATAGAGATTGATTCTATTTCTGCTTCTTTCATACCGAAATAAGATGGTAAGCACAAACCAGTACAAGAAACTTCTTCTGTTACAGGCAAAAAAGATTTTGATTTCTTATAAGGAGGCATTTGATGTATTGGATGAAAAAATTTTCTTGCTCCTACTGAATGACTTTCCAGAAAAGAAATTACTTTATCTCTTTTCATTCTCAATTTCTTTAAATCACCAAAACCTTCAATCCTCACACAAAACAACCAATGGATATTCTTAGACCACTCATTTTTGGGTGGTAAAATTAAGTTCTCAGCATCTGAAAGATATTCTTTATATAAACTAGAAACCCTTAATTTATCATTAAGAATCTCATCAATCCTTTCCATTTGGGCCAAGCCAACTGCAGCTTGCATATTTGTCATACGATAGTTATAACCTATTACATCATGCCAATAAGGATCGTCATCTGACTTACCATGGTCTCTAAATTTCTTCATCTTGTTATAAAGGCCTTGATCATCTGTTGTAACCATACCTCCTTCACCTGTTGTGATTATTTTATTTCCAAAGAAACTAAAAGTACCCATCTCTCCAATAGATCCAACCATTTCGTCCTTGTACTTTGCTCCATGGGCTTCAGCAGCATCTTCAATTAAAACAATATTATTCTGAGAACAAAATTTAGATAGTTTGGACATTTCTGCTGGCTGCCCATAAATATGAACAGGAATTATTGCTTTAGTTCTAGGAGATATAAGATTTTTTAAAGACTCAAAATCTATATTTAAAGTCTCCCTATTTATATCAGAGAATACAGGAGTTGCACCAACATATTTAACGGCATTGGCTGTAGATATCCATGTAAATGAAGGAACTATAACTTCATCTCCTTCTTTAATACCTGCAGCTAACAAAGATAAATGAAGTGCAGCTGTTCCATTAGAGCAGCTGAGAGCAAATTTTGTTCCTATAAATTCTGCGAAAGCTTTTTCAAATCTATCAACGTACTCTCCTTGAGACGAAATCCAGTTACTTAGTACGCAATCTGTTAGATAAAGTAATTCATTTCCGTGAAGTCCTGGTTTTGCCGCAGGTATATTTAAATTTTTAAACTGAAGTAATTCTATAAAGTTATTATTTTCATCTACTATAGGTATTGTCATTAAATCTAAACTAAGCTTTCTTATCAGCTCATCACGATCATCGCTGGGAGCTCCTTTAATAGCTTCTTTGTTTACTATTTTTTTAATTTTATCTTGAGGTGAAAAACCAGAAATTATGGCTCTCCTGATATCACCATCTGTAACCAGACCAAGATATTTTTTATCTTCTGAGACGACAATAGCAACCCCAGAGCCATAATCATTGATAATACTCATGGTCTTTACAACTGAATAATTCTCTTTAACTATAGGATTTTTTTGAATCATTTTTGAATCAAGTCATCTATTGCATAATCTCTATCAGAAACCTTACCTTCTATCTCCTCCCATTCCATAGGACTCATTCCATCCGCTGGCCTTTTTGCAGCAATGTTTTCTGTAGAGAAGACTTCTCCTTTTTTTATTTTATTTCTTGCTACCAAACTTCTTCTCATAAACTTAATATTCTTAGATTCACTTTCGGAAGGTTTTTTTATACCTGAGCCTAAAGCACGCTCTACATTTCTTATCATTTCTATTAGCGACTTAAAATCTTTTGGATTTAAGGAGCTTGAATGATCAGGACCCTCTAAAGCATTATCTAAAGTAAAATGTTTTTCTATTATAGTTACTCCTAGAGCAACAGACGCCAAGCTAGCCTCAAAACCCTCTGAATGGTCTGACAAACCCACATCTATTTTAAAATAATCTCTCATAGTTTCTATCGCATTAAGATTGAGATCTTCAAAAGGCGAAGGATATTCTGAATTACAGTGAAGTAATGTTAATTTATTTTCGTCAAGACCATTTTTTCTTAGGGCTGCTATTGCCCTCTCAATTTCTTCAAGATTAGACATTCCAGTCGAAAGAATTGTATTCTGATTTAATTTAGCAACCTCAGATAAAAGAAGGTAATTAGTAATGGATTCAGATGCTATTTTAATATAGTCAAGATCTAGATCTGCCACTAATTTAACGTTCTGCTTTTCAGCTGGAGTCGTCAAAAAACCTATACCCAATTCATCCGCATAAAGCTTTAATTCTTTTGTTTGGTCAAGACTTAGCTCCAACTTCTTAAGCATCTCAAATTGCGTTTCTGAGGATTCCGTAGTCTGCAACTGATATTCAGCTTTAGGAGCTTTTGAAGAAATATTTTCTTCAGTTACAAAAGATTGAAATTTTACATAATCAGCATTTATAAATTTTGCTTTCCCTATTAGTTCCTTTGCAAGTGTCATGTCTCCATTATGATTTACACCTGCTTCAGCTATTATTACTACAGAATTCATAATGTTAGTTTTTTATTATTGATTGAAGTGATTTTTGACTGGTCTTTATGTCTTCAATTCTACCAAAAATTTCTAGAGTAAAGTCATAATCAACATAATCCTGATCCTGCATTATCTTATAGAGTTGGCTTTTTTCATTAAAAATTCGGTTTTGATCTTCCAGTGAATTATTATCACTTACATGGACATAATCAGTACAACCAATGAGCGACCTAAATTGATCTTCAAAATCTAGCCCGAAGCTCTGTGAACTTACTTTTAGATGGGCAACGTCTAACAAAAAATTAAAATCTACCTTCTCCTTCAACTCTTTATAATCTTGAAAGCAAGTCAACATAGATGGATTTCTGTCTGGAAATTGTTTTTTATTTCTTGTGCTCACAACATTATTTTCTATGTAAACCTTAAAGTCAGGTCCAGCAAAAGAATTAATTATAGATAATTGGGTAACGAATTTATCAATTGCTTCAGCTTCATCATATAGCTCTCTTTTAGATATATCAGTGCCTAGCTCATCAGCAGCAATATGTATAAAGAATCCTGCATGGAAACCAATTTCACTAATACCAAATGTTCTTGAAAGATCTATACTCCTCTTGGCGTGTTCCAAAGAATCTTCTGATACTTGCTTATCTAAAGAGGCTAAGTTAAAAACAAAGTGTTTTTGTGGAGGAGGAAAGTAATTGTGCAATTTATAATTTAAATTAAATTCTTCTTTTAAATTGAACAAATCGTTTATATATTCGGGATAGTAGTCAGTCCCCCCAGTCAATTCTATATTCTTAAAACCTGAATTAGCAAGAGACTTCACTTGGTTAGAAATATTACTTTCTTTAGAGAAGTAGCTAGAAATATAAATCATCTACATCTCCTTTATTTATTAAAATAGATAAGTTCAATGACCTCTCCAGTAGGTTTTGCAAAAAAACTATAGGAGCAGTCTTTGAGTGTTGATGCTTTGGTAATTGGTACAGTCTGAAACATTCCTTTATTTTTTCTAAGAGAGGCCACTGAAGCTTCCAAGTCCGAACTTTCATAACATATGTGATTTAAAACTCCCCCTTTCTCCATAAAACTCATAATAGGAGAATCTTTGCCTGTTGGCTCTATTAGTTCAACCCTAAAATTATTAAGAGTTAAAAACTGAACATACACCTTTTGAGGAGGTTCTAGAAGAACCTCAGTCTCCGGGTTATATCCCATTAAATCAATGTAAGTTCTTGATTCTTCTTGAATATTTGAAACAGCAATACCTAAATGATGAATGCCTATTATTTTTGAATCCAATTAATTTCCTACAATTCTTGTTAAATTATCAATAAGTCTGTTGACGTAACCCCATTCATTATCATACCAAGTAACTAAACGAAGCTTGTTGTTTAAAACCTCTGTCCACCTTAAGTCTACAACGCAAGAACTATCATGATGTCTCATATCCACAGATACAATGGGATCTTCATTCATCTCTATAACAGGTTTATTTTCACATCCTCTAAGAAATGACTTCACCTGCTCGGTATCAGTTTCCTTACCTAATTCAATTACCATAGAGCAGGAACCTACAATTTCTGTTGGAACTCTGTAAGACATTGTAGAAAGCTTGCCTTCCAAGGAAGGCATAACTTTTATTAAAGCCTTTCCTAGAGTTGTATTTTTGGGGATCAAATTTGAAGGACTTGCTCTTCCAATTCCATAAGCCTTTCCTTCGGGATCTCCTATGACATCTTGATTTAAAGATCCATCCATTATATTTTGATAATTTAGCCATGGATGTAATGTCTGCAAAAAACCTGTTTCAATTCCATACTCCTCATCAATTAATTTAAGAATTGGTGCAGTTCCAATAACATCACATATACTTGAAGATATGACGTGATCTGATTCATGAATATAATCATTTTCATTTACACCATTAGCAATGGTTATATCCATCCCTTCAGGAGAGTCAGAAAAGAGAACTTTCTTTACCGTTCCTTCCAAGCAATCTCTAATAATTGGTATGTTGGGCTTGTAGCCAGAACTCTCTATTAAAATATCTACATCAGAATTACTCCAGCCTGCTTCGGTGATAAGAGGACTGTTTGTTACTTTTATTTTTTTGTTACCAATTACTAGATTATTGGATTCCACTGTGGATTTAGGACTAAACCTTCCATGCAGAGAATCAAAATTTAATAAATAAGATAAATTAAGAATATCGGGATTTAAATCATTTATCTGAACAACTTCAAATCTATCTGAATCATGTAACTGTCTGAAGACCGTCCTACCAATTCTTCCAAATCCATTTATTCCTATCTTAATTTTATTTGTTGATGACATCTTTATTATTTGTTGTTTAAAAAATCTTCTATTATTGGAAAACTGGTTAAATCTTGAAAATCTTCTGGAGATAACTCAATGCTGAAACTCTCTTCAATTGCCATCATCAACCTTAAATGGGTTAATGAATCCCAGGAAGGTACTGTATCAATAGATAGATTTTCTGAATCTAAATGAGAGAATTCATCTTCAAACAATTCTTTAAAGAGTAATAAGAGTTTATTTGTATTTATCATATTAGATCATTTACCATATTTTGGACTGTACTTCTTAATAGTTTTCCGTTTAAAGCCTTAGGTATTTCTGTATGACCTAGATCATTTATGTTGATAAATTTAGTGGGAATCTTGTAATTAGCCAAGACAGTTGAAAGTATTTTAGACCAGCCCTTTATATCAGGCAACATTTTATGCTTCAGAGTGAATACCATGGCTAGTTCTACCCCTTTTATCTCATGCTCCTTGCTAACAATCATAAATTCAAATAATTCTACTATCAATAAGGAGTGCTGTTCAATCTCAGCTGGATAAACATTCTCTCCTGAGATAATAATTAAATTGTCTATTCTGTCTGTTATAAAAAGGTTACCTTTATCATCTAAATAACCTAAATCTCCAGTTTTGAGCCACCCATTAGATTTTCTTTCTTGAGTTAGATTGTCTAAATTATGGTATTTCTCAAAAACATTGTCCCCTTTTATTAAGATCTCTCCTTCAGTCTTTCCTGGAGCTGAATCAATTTTTATTTTATTAATAGACATAGGCCTGCCTACTGATCCCGGCGAGCTTTCATAGTGCTTATTTTCACAAGTTGCAAAAGAAGTTGTTTCTGTGAGTCCATAAGTTATAAAAATTTCTGTTTTATAGAAGTCTTCAAATAATCTCCTTTTTCCTTCGTCTAGTTTCATTCCACCGGTCAATACCCCTTTAAGATTGTGATCTAATGACTGGTATTTCTTTCCAATTATAGAAATAAGAAAATTTATGTGAGAGCCCATTCCCAAGGTCCATGTAATATTTTTTTCTACGACTAGGCTCCAAAAAGCTCCTAAAGCAACTTCCGGTCTAACTGGAATAGTCAATGAACCCGTCCACATAGGTGCCAATGTAGTAAAAAGTTGCCCACTATTATGAAAGAGAGGCGTTATAGTTAGAAATCTATCAGATTTTCTGAAATTAAATGAATCTGAAATTCCTTTTGAATTTGATATAAGGTTCCTATGAGATAATTCAACACCTTTTGGCTTGCCGGTAGTTCCAGATGTATAAACAATTTCTGCTATCTCTTTTTGTTCGATAGTTATGGAAATTTTTTCTTCTCTATTGAAAGTGTTTAACAATTCATCAATCCAGTCTGTACCTAGTTCTATTAATTTGCTCTTGATGCCAACTGGTACATTTTCCTTGAGTGTCTTAAGAGTGACTAAAAATTCTACCTCAGCATCTATGCAGATATAAGAAACTTCTTCAGGTGATGATTTGGGATTGATAGGTACAAAGACTCTTTTTAGGGCAGGAATACAAAGAAATAATAATGCGATTGTAATATCATTAGGAAGCATGACCCCAACTTTTGCAGTTTGAGGAATTTTATTTTGGTCTAGAAAGCCACTCAGTGAACTTAAAAAAGGGAGCAGATCCTTGTAGTAAAAATCATGATCTTTATTTAATATTGAACTAATAAATACTCTGTTCCCAAATTCTTTAGAAGAGTTTCTTATTAGATCTAAAAAGTTAGCTATTATAGGCTTATTCAACTCTCAATCCCTACCTAGCGAGTAACCTCCATCAATTGGCAGAGTGGCCCCCGTCATCCATTTAGATTCCTCCGATAAGAGAAAAGAGACTGCATCTGCTATGTATTGTTCTTTTCCAAATCCTAACAGAGGATGTTTATCTAATAATTTTTGATGGGAGTCTTTATCTAAAGAGTCAAAATAACCCATAGTCAACTTAGTCTTGATGTACCCTGGACAAATACAATTTGCTCTAATATTATTCTTTGCAAAATCTGTGCTTAAAGATTTAGTGAACCCTACCAGAGCTGACTTGCAAACAGAATAAGAAAATCTTTCTTTCATACCCAGTATCCCGGCAATAGAGGAGATATTTACTATACTTCCAGATTCTGAATTCATTATTAAAGGCATCACTGCCTGAGTTAGATAGAAAGTTCCGGAGAGATTGGTTGCAATAGCACTCTCCCAATCAGAAGACTCAGTCTCTAGAATATTATTCCTTGATGGATTAATTCCTGCATTATTTACCAACCCATAGATACTATTTGTAACTTCCTTCAGTTGTTTTATAAAGAAATCAACGGAACTGGGATCACTTATATCGCACTGAAATGCATAGGCACTTTTTTCTTTGAGTGGATTATTTATCTTGCCTTGAACCTTCTGAAGATTCTTAAGATTTCTTCCGAGCAGAACAACCTTTGCTCCTTTTGATACTAAATCCAATGCAATAGATTTACCTATTCCAGAACCGGCTCCTGACACTATTATCATCTTAGTATCTAGTGACGATATAATGCTCATTTGCTTAGGTTTTCGTATAAATTTGAATCTAACCTTGAAGAAAATTCTTCAAAATAAGAGCATAAAAAGGCTTCTATTGAGTCGGGACTTGTAGAAAAGAATAAGCTCGATTTATTATAAAAAGGCTTTGTAATATCTTTCAACAGCACTAAATTGATCTCAAAACTAGAAGATTTCTTATCTTTCAACATAAGATTGGCCACTTCTGATGGTATAAATTCTTCATGAAATTTTGTATTAAGTGCAAAATTTTCCATCTTTTCAAGAACCTGCTGATGAAGACCTGACTTAGTGACCCCAACTTCTTCCCCAAATTTTATTGCCATCAATGTTCCAATAGCTATAGCGTCACCATGAGAAATTTTATAATCAGAAATTCTTTCAAATGCATGCCCAAAAGTATGACCTAAATTGCTTGAAAGAGGATCAACTTCTCTTATTTTTAATCTAATCCTGATGGTTTCTTCGATTATTGCAACTAGAGTTGAAGAACTTTCTGTAAGAAAATATTCTTCCATTAGTTCTATTAACTTAAATGAATCTAATAATGCATATTTAAATATCTCAGACCAGCCTTGTCTCATTTCTCTTACAGGCAAAGTTTTTAGAATATTAATATTGTTATATACAAATACTGGTAAGTAAAAAGTTCCTAAGAGATTCTTAGTCTTTGGTCCATTAATGCAAGTCTTTCCAGCAGTAACTGCATCAACTTGACCTATTAGTGTTGTAGGAATTGCAGCATAAGGTATTCCTCTCATATATATAGAGGAGACGAAACTTGCTATATCAGAAACAAAACCACCCCCAACAGATATCAATAAATCAAACCTGCCTACATTATTATTTTCTAAGGTTTCTACTAATTTTACTGATTCTTCTATCCCTTTATTTTTTTCAGAAGGAGTAAGTTCAATAATAATAATTTCTTTATCATATTCATTCAATAACTCTTTTATAGGTCGAAGTATTTGATTAGAGATATTCCTATCTATAACTATTATAAATTTTACATATTTACTTAAGTCTAACTCTCGAAGATTTCCAAACCCTTTCGATTTATCTATATAGAAAGTAGTTTGGGAAGAACTTTCTAGACTAAAATTCTTATTAATCATTTCTTTAGCTTAATCATCCTGGGTAATTGGGTAATGGTTATATCATTTTCTACATCATCTAAAATTACAGTTCCTATGCCTACTGTTACATTAGAGCCTATTGAAACTCCTGGGTGGATAATTGATCCAGAACCTAATATAGAATTTTTACCAATTGAGCACTTCCCATCAATAGTTGTGCAAGGTAAAAGGGATACATATTCTCCAACCTTAGAGTCATGCCCTACAAGTGAATTAAAGCTTACGAGGACATGCTTTTCAATAACTACGTTATAACTAATATTAACACCAGAAAATACTATTAAACCTTCTCTGGGAACAAAATCATGAGCAATCGCTGAAGAAGGATGAACTAGAGAAGGTATTCTTATTCCACAAGAGAGAATCTCATTCTTTACTATTTTCTGCCTTATTCCTGAATCTAAAATACCGCAAGCCCCATAAAGTTCATCTAAATTCTGGTTTTGTATGTAATCTGGAGAAAATACTTCTAGACCGTCAAATGATTTTGACTGAAGATCCTTATCTGAATCAACATAACCTAAAATATTCCAAGTTTCTTCCTGTAAATTTATATCATTAATGAGCTGAAATAAATCCCTTCCGCCAGGTCCTGCACTAAAAATAAAAATATCTTTCATTGTTTAGTATTACCTGAATGCATTCCTCGCAGCGAGAGTTCTAAAAGCTTCAGCAGATATAACAAATAGAAGTGATAACAATCCTGAAATTAAAGTGAAGATTATGCAGAATTTAGCTCTTGCTGGTTTTGATCGCTTTTCGGCAACCACAGGTGGTTCGATAACCATAAAAGAATATTCTGAAACAACATTAGCTAACATTAAACTTTTTTGCTTTTCTTCTATAAGGGATGCAAACATCTGAGTTAGAGCCACCGAAGAAGTTTTGTTTAATTTATTTTCGTAATATTCTAATGCAGAAGAAGATTCCTCTAACTCTCTTTCTCTCATAGACAAATTGATCTTACTTATTGTTAAATCAGCCCATGCTTTTGCAACATAAGGAGAGAAATGCTCCACTTTTATAGTATGCAAACCGCTTACTGGGTTTTGTACAAAACTGAAATGTCCATGAAAAGCTTCATATGCCTGCTGAAAAGAAGGTTTTTCAGATAGCCATAAATTATTATCAATATCATATATTTTTGAGTCAAAAATTAATTTATTTAATGACGAATCCCAAGAAACAACAGCCGTAAGTTCAACCAAGACTTCTTGATATATATGCTCCTTGAAGAAATCTAAGGTATTAATTCTAGCCATTGCAATCTGACTCTCATTTGCTGAAGACGACGACGGCATATTTATTCCAGCAAGATTAGCTATACCGGCATATTGAGACATTGAAGTGGTATTATTTCCGGCATCAACCACTAAAGCAGAAGAAGTATAAATTATAGGTAGTTGCAGAGCTAAAATTACAGATAAAACTGCTCCTATAGAAGTTAAACCTGCAATAACAATTTTATTATCCCAGAATAATCTTATGGTTTTAGCAATATCGATTAAGTATTCATCATCCTGGTTCTCATGATCAGGTTCTATTCTTTTTGTATCACTATTCATAATTTAAAATTAATGGTGCCCAGGGCCGGACTCGAACCGGCACGAAGTTTCCTTCGAGGGATTTTAAGTCCCTTGTGTCTACCAATTCCACCACCTGGGCAAAAATATTTATTCATCTGAAGTTACCGCCCTTCCAATAAGTTTCTCCCAATCTTTCTCCGGTCTAACTTTAAGATTAGTTTCCCAACTCCCCTTAACAACTGATAAATTTAAATCTAGAGTGCCTGCAAAATGAATTAAAGCTTGAACATCTTTAGGGAAGCAACTTCCTCCATATCCAAATTTACCATCATGACCTGGAACTGAAGTATGAGAATTACCTACCCTTCCATCCCTTACAAAACCCTCAACAACATCGTCCCAATTTGCATTTACTTTATCTGAAATAAGCTTCATTTCATTAAGAAAAGAGACTTTTGTAGCGAAAAAAGCATTACAAACATACTTTGTAAGTTCTGCTGATTCTAGATCAGTCTCTACGCAAGATAGAGTTTTTCCAAATCTGCTTTGATAAAGAGTCCTTACTTTATTAGTGAACTGAGGGTCGCCTCCCAAAATAAATCTAGTCTGACTTATAAAGTCAAAATTTGCAGATCTTTCCGTCAGAAATTCAGGATTAAAGACAATCTTAAGAGATGAGAATTTTTCACAAAGCATTCTAGTAGTTCCTGGCACTACAGTTGATCTAACTAAAATAATTGCTTCAAAATTATTATTTTTAATGCTGATATCATTAATATCAGAAATAACAGATTCAAGAATAGTTGTGTTTATGGATCCATCTTTATTAGAAGGTGTAGGTACTGATAAGAAAATAAAATTAGATTTACAAACAACCTCTTCTAAAGAATGAGAAGACTTATCAGGGTCTTTGTCATAAATTCTTAATTCAGCATCGTATCCTGTAGAGGAAGAAAATCCATGTGCAACTGCTCCTCCAACAAAGCCTCTGCCAATAATCCCTATTTTATATTTTTCCATTTATTTATTTAAGAGTGATTATGTTTATTTAGATATTTTAACATTATAGCAATTAATTAAGTAAAACTAACCACCTGTGGAGGCTGAGGTCGGAATCGAACCGGCGTAGACGGATTTGCAATCCGCTGCATAACCACTTTGCTACTCAGCCAATATTGCCTATTCTATTCTGAATTAAAAGATTAACTAGAATAATTTCTACCTTGCCATAATTAATCTAGTAAATGCTGCCAGGATCTGAGATATGTATAAAGAGAAATTATAGATATTAAAGCTGCTATCCATAAAGTTATTATAGAGAGATTAATAAAATAAACTCCCAGTTGAGGTGAAACTATCAACATAGAAATAGCTAAAAACTGGATAGTTGTTTTGCTTTTTGCAATTAGTGATATTTTAAGGTTATTTGTCTTCTTTCTCTCTACAATAAACTGTCGAATTGATGAAATAATTAGCTCCCTACTTATAATCACTAAAGAAGGTATGACTAGGAAAATATTATCATTAATATTTATTAGCCAGATCAAGATTAAGCAAACTAACAATTTATCAGCAAGAAGGTCTAATAATGCTCCTAAAGAACTTGCAGTATTTGTCTTTCGTGCAATGTAACCATCTAAATAATCTGTAAATCCTGCAAAGATAAATAATACCATTGCTAATAAATCATACTCAATAAGGTTGAGGCTTGTTAGGTAAGCTATGGGTAAGATTAAGAATATTCTTAAACAAGTTATGTAAGTAGCTAAATTCATTATTTAATGAAGATGATTGTAAATCAGTTTGGCAGTTTTTTCTCCTATGAGAGGCACGTTGACTAAATCTTGAATTCCAGCTCGCTCTATCTGCTCCATACTTCCAAAGTATCTCAATAGTAATTTCTTCTTTTTTTGTCCTATCCCATGAGCTTCATCCAGCGAAGAATGCATAGATAACTTTATTTGTTTCTTTTTTTGACTATTTATTGCAAACCTATGTGTTTCATCCCTAATCTCTTGAATAAATAAATGTGCAACAGAGCCTTGAATAATTTTACTAACTTTTTTATGCATTCTATGGATAGAATCATGGTCTGCCTTTCTTCTGGCTCCCTTTGATATAGCTAACAGCTCGATATCCAGAATATTAAGTTTCTTCAAAGACTGATTTACTGCTTCTAAATGGGTTTTACCTCCATCAATTAGAATATGTGTTGGTCGCTGTAAATTAAGAGATTTACTCTCAAACCTTCTTTCTATAACCTCTTTCATGGAGGCGATATCATTACCCTTATTTGCTTTACTAATGTTAAAAAGTCTATAGCTACCTTTTACCTTTCCTAACTTAGAATATACAACACAACTTGCTACAGCGCCTGATCCTGAATGGTGACTAATGTCATAAGACTCAATTAATTCAACTTTCTTATTGAGATTAAATGTATTCTTAAGTAGGTTCATTGATTCAGAGAGGTCTTTTTTTTGTACTGAAGTTTTTTCAGTAGCAAATTTAGTATTTGAAATAGCCATCTGAAGCAAGCCTTTATCTTTTGTTCCTGGTCTTGTAATAATCTTTACGGATTTCTTGTGAAAGCTTGATAAAGCTTCTTCTATTCCAATTTTTCCAATAATATCCTCGTTCACTATGATATTGGATGGACAATAGTTATCAGATAAATAATATGATTTTATAAAATTTTTAATTATAGGTTCAGACAGTCCAACATTCTCTTGAATAAAGTTTTGATGAGAAGTTATCCAGCCACCTTTGACATGAGTTAGTCCGATCTTTGTAATTCCATTAAAGGAGCAGACCGACAAGGCATCTTTATCTTTTTTGAACCCAGCAATACTTTGATTCCTTTGAATATCTCTTAAAGAAGAAATTTTATCTCTATATAAAGCGGCTCTTTCATACATCTGGTTAATTGAACTGTTATCCATTGTGCTATAAAACTCTTCAATCAAATCATCAGCCTTGCCTTGCAATAGTCTTTGAGCATTTTTAACTTCTTTCATATAATCAGAATGATTTATATGACCAACACAAGGAGCAGAGCACCTTCCTATCTCAAACTGCATACAGGGCCTGCTTCTATTCTTAAAAAAGCTATCAGAACAATTCCTAAGTTTAAAAGTTTTTTGAATAACGCTGAGGGCTTCTTTTGCTGCATAAGAGCTTGGATAAGGACCAAAATAATCTTCTTTATCATTTTTTTTACCTAAATAAGAACTAACCCCAGGAAATTTTTTTGAAATCTCAACTCTTAACCAGGGGTACCCTTTATCGTCTTTAAATTGGACATTAAATTTTGGTCTCGATTTTTTTATTTGATATTGTTCTAAAAGTAATGCTTCAAGTTCACTGTTTGTTAATGTTATATCTAAAAATACAGACTCAGATATAAGGTTATTAAGTTTAGTAGTCCTTGTTTTAAGATTCTTAAAATACTGAGAGACTCTTTTTTTTATATTTTTAGCTTTTCCTATATAGATTGGTTTTCTTTTAAGATCTATAAACTTGTATATCCCAGGCTTTTGAGGAAGATTTTTAATAAAATAAACAAGCCCTTCCTTATCTTTTGGTAATTCGAGCATAACCCTAAACCCTGAGGAGTTTTGAAGACAATAAATACATGAGGTCTAAATTTAAAATTTAAGAAATAATCTCATTATTAAAATACTGTTTAATAAAGCCTTCTTCTTTTAAAGATCTTGTTGTTAATTTCTTTCCTAGTTGAACACCCCATTGATCAAAAGGATTAATATTATAGATCTGACTTTCAACAAATATTTTATGTTCATAAGTAGCTAATAAAAATCCTAGGTTAGCTGGATTAAGCTCTTGAATAGTGAGAAGAGAAACAGGATTATTTCCTGCTACAGATTTAAATTTATAATCTACATTGTCTTCCCCTATGCTCAAAGCCATTATCTGAGCTAGCAACATCCGATACGAGCTAGATAAAGGTGAGTCTTTTTTATGTATCCCAATAAAATCGCATGATGAAGTATCTGTTCCTTGCAATAACCATTGAAAAACTGAGTGCTGGGCATCTGGTCCATATCCGCCCCATATCAAGGGGCTAGTTTGAAAAGGGATCTTTTCTCCCTCTAAATTATAAGTTTTGCCATTACTTTCCATGCCCATCTGAGCTAGGTACTTAGTGAGTGACCTAATTTTATAATCGTAAGAAAAAATTCCTAAATTATTAATACCTAAACCATTTAGATTCCACGCATTTAGAAGTGCCATTAACACAGGAATATTCTTGTTCCACGCGCTCTCTTTAAAGTGTTTATCAGCAGCATAAGCTCCTTGAAGAAATCCTTCAAAATTCTGCCAACCCATATCCAACATGGCAGGTAAGCTCATTGCTGACCAAATTGAATATCTTCCACCCAAGGAATCTAATATCTTAAACTGGTTGGCTCCCTTTATTCCAAATTCTTTCATACCTTCTGAGTTTGAAGAGATGCCAAGTATTTGATCCAAGAAATTTTTTCCAACCGAATCTTCTAGCCACTCTTTGGCTATGACAGCATTGGCCATTACTTCTTTCGTAGTAAATGATTTTGAAGATATAATAACTAGAGTCCTTCTAGCATCGCTTGAGGACATAACATTCTTAAGTTCTTGAAAATCATAACTTGAACAATAATGAACCTTAATTTTTGATTCTGGATTAGCACAAACCTCTGAAAGAAGTTCTGAACCTAAGCGAGACCCACCTATACTAATTGAAATAATAGTATCTATTCTTTTATCCAATAACTTTTTAATAGCTTCCACCCGTACTTTAACCTTAGTTCTTTGAATAGCAATTTCATTTAAATCTATCGTCTCTATAGGGTTATTTAAATTCCTATAAAGCATATGAGAAGCAGTTCTTTCTTCTGTATAATTTAGAAATTCTCCGGATGAGATATCTGCAATAGACTTCTTTAAATTAATTTTATCTGGAATTTCTAGAAGCCTTTCTAAAGTTTCTTTAGTTATCCTCTGTTTTGAATAGTCATATGATAAATGATCTGTTCTTACATAGAATTCTCCTAACCTTTCATTATCTATAATGTTTTTTACATGCAAACTCTTATCTTTTACACCTAATTTCTTTATGAAATTTAGAATTTCTGTATCTTTCGTATCTTTCATTCTGATTAAGTGGTTTCTTTAATGACGTAATAAATAACTTGGTTTGTATAGATCTATTGAAGAGAAAAAAATTAAGTTAATGATTATTTTAAAGAATAAATTCATTAGAAATAGATTTATTTAGTCTTTTTAGTACTTTTCCTAAGAGAAGTTAAAACCTCTAATAGCAAGGTCAGAAAAGAGCCTGCTAAGAAAAATGATAACAGTGCAGAGCCTAAACTTAAATCTATTTCCAAAAATAAAAGATCAATAGATATAATTTTATTGTTAAGAACTACAAGGAGATATGAACCCAGGATTATAAAAGAAAAACTAATAAGAAAAAAAAATTGGAAGAATGTCATTCCTTAGTTCTTCTCTAAAAAACCGCTCTGAATAAGATTATCTTCTATGTATTGAAGCATTGCATGACCAGCAGTTATATGGGATTCCTGGATACGTCCTGTAATAGAAGAAGGAACTACAAAAGCAGAATCGCAAAGCTCTAAAGCATTACCACCATCATTTCCTAAGAATCCTATGCAAAAGATGCCTTTATCTTTAGCTGCTTTTAGAGCCTCTATAATATTATTGGAATTACCTGAAGTTGTTATAACTAATAAAACGTCTTCAGGATTTCCTAATGTTAATAAAACTCTTTTGAAGATAACATCTGGACCATAATCGTTAATACAAGCTGTGAGGGTTGAAGAATCTTGAACTAGTGAAATTGCGGGGATGCCATCTCTGTTGATATCTGAGGTTAATCTAATTAAAAATTCTGCTACCAGATGTTGTGCATCAGCTGCTGAACCTCCATTGCCACAGATCATTAACTTACCGCCTTTAGAAATTGAGTCCGCTATCTTGTCACCAGAAGAAATTAATACATTGAACAATTCATTATCGATAATGGACTGTTTTACTAAAATTGAATCTTCAAATGTTTTTTTTATTTTAGGTATAAAATTTGTCATGCCAATCTCTCAGTTAAGAATACCATAAAGACTATTTATTTCTTTAATCCTTTAAACTATGTTTAAGGGATTTTGATGCCCTAAAGTAAGGATGACTTTTGCTTTCTACTTTTATAGCAGAACCACTTTTTGGATTTCTAGCCAACCGAGATTTCCTCTTACGAGATGAAAAGCTACCAAAACCTCTTAACTCTATCCTGTCACCTTGCTCTAAACTGTTAGATAGATAATTGAGTATCTCATCTACACCTTGTTTAGCATCTTTTTTTGTTAGGTGAGCAATCTTATTTTGCAGTAAATCAACAAGCTCAGACTTATTCATTTTCAGACTGAGACTCTCCTATTTCAGCTTTTATCAAGTCACCAATATTAGATTTTGTGGCTTGTTCAATTTCTTTATTTTTCTCTGCATTATCTTGAAGAGCACTTCTTTCTTCTTGTTTTTCTAGTGCTCTAAGTGAGAGAATTATTACTCTGTCTCTTCGATTTATATTTGCAATTACAACTTCAATTTCCAGACCTTCCTCAAGATTAGTCTCTGATAAAGAATTAATGAAATCTTTCTGTGGTAAGTGTCCAACCACACCATCTGAGAGGGAAAGATTAATTTTCTCATCATCATAATCTATTACAGTTGCAGTAACTCTAGAACCTTTCTTATTTAAATCAGAGTAGTCACTGAACGCATCTGAAGCTAACTGCTTAATACCTAGAGAAATTCTTTCCCTATCAGCTTCTATAGACAAGATAAGAGTCTCAATTTTATCGCCTTTATTTAATAATCGGACAGCTTCGTCGTCTTCATTCCAAGAGATGTCAGAAAGATGAACTAGACCATCTATTCCACCATCAAGCTCTATAAAAACACCAAAATCAGTTATAGACTTAATAGTACCCGAAATTCTATCTCCTTCTTTATGTGTATGAGCAAAAACCTGCCAAGGGTTCTCTGATAGTTGTTTGAGTCCTAAAGATATTCTCCTTTTTACTTCATCAACTTCTAAAATCATTACTTCAACTTTATCTTTAAGTTGTACTACTTTTGAAGGGTGTATATTCTTATTTGTCCAATCTATCTCAGAAACATGAACCAAGCCTTCCACTCCAGTTTCTATCTCTGCGAAGAAACCATAATCAGTTAAATTTGTTACTTTTGCCATTATTGATGTATTCAGTGGGAATTTTGCTTCTATACCCACCCAAGGATCATCAATTAATTGCTTAATACCTAGTGAAACTTTCTTTGCTTCTTGGTCATACTTTATAATTTTTACATTTAATTCATCACCTATATTCAATGCTTCAGAGGGATGATTGATTCTACTCCATGAAATATCTGTGATATGAAGAAGGCCATCTATACCTCCAAGATCAACGAAGGCGCCATAGTCAGTTAGATTCTTAACGATACCTTTAAGAACTTGACCTTCTTCTAAGCCTGAAAGAAGCTTCTCTCTTTCTTCTGAATTAACTTCTTGAAGTACGGCTTTTCTTGATAAAACTACATTATTCTTATCTTTATCAAGCTTAATAACTTTAAATTCTTCATAATTACCAACTAGGTGCTCTAAATCTTTTGTGGGTGAGACCTCAGCTAAAGAACCTGGAAGAAAAGCTTTTATTCCTTGCACATCAACAGTCATGCCCCCTTTAACTGAACCCGTTATAAGGCCCTTAAGGATTGTGTCACCCTCCATGCAATTTTCAATGCGTTTCCAGACTTCTTGCTTAATAGCTTTCTCTCTTGATACCTTTGTATTGCCATGGCCATCTTCGATGGCCTCTAAAGTTAATTGGACCTCGTCTCCTATTTCAACACCCAATTCTCCAGATTCATTCAAAAATTCAGATTTCTGCACAGCAGCCTCTGATTTTAAGCCTACATGAACAACAACATGATTCTCTAGAATATCAATAACAATACCAGTCACTAGACTGCCTTGTTTCATAATTACCGTACTTAAGTTTTCGTCTAATAACTGTTCAAAATTTGCTGACATATTTTTATTTTTTAAAGAAACTAAAAGGCTGCTTTTTTATTTCTTTTATTACTCCTATAGGATCTAAATTACTTGTATCTATTATTAATGAG
>Ga0075444_10000046_pt1 | contig 60533 bp, 56 predicted proteins | sample CoawatmetaG01DNA_FD_76836 | JGI IMG/M metagenome (GOLD analysis project Ga0075444, IMG submission 76836) | Marine microbial communities from the West Antarctic Peninsula - Coastal water metaG017-DNA | ecosystem: Environmental > Aquatic > Marine > Coastal | place: Atlantic Ocean: West Antarctic... | reverse complement strand
GGCTAAATCTGTAATACTAGGTAAAGATTTGATAATTAATTTAAATGACTGTAAAAATTCTATAACTTCTTTTCGACGTGAGCGAGATAAAGATGGAATAGCCAAAAATATTTCTTGAACATTTTTTTTATTAATCAGCGCATCGAGATGGCTTGGAAGAAAAACTTCAACCTCATTAATAGTTTTCTTATTAATCTCTATTGAATCATCAATAAATGCAATTGGTTTGAAGTTAGTACCCGACAATATAGTTGATAATTGCCTTCCAGCAGAGCCAGCACCATAAATTATTACATTAACAATATTTGTACTCGTATCATTTAAAAAAACATTAAGAAACCATTGTGCCAAAATTCTTAATCCACCAAGAACTACGATAGATAAGAGCCAATTAATTATAATAACTGATCGAGGAATTCCATCAACAGCAGCCATAAATCCAACAATTCCCCATATTAAAGAATATAGTGAAATTGCCTTTACCATAGTCCATATAGTATTAAATCCAATAAAACGAATAATATTTCTATATAAACCAAATCTATAAAAAGTACTCACTGCAATTATAGGAGATGCAAAAATTGCAATAACTAGTCCCGCTGACATCCAATCCCAGTGACCTAATCTTATGAAAAAAGAAAAAAATAATATTAAGATTACAAAAAATGCGTCAAAAAACATCGCAATTAATTGTTTATTAGTTTTTGAAATCCCTAAAATAAATTTACTCAATGCGCAACTCCATCTCTACTTAACACTTTATAAAAGGTTAAAAATAAAATTTTAAAATCTAGCCAAATTGATCTATATTTTAAATATTCTATATCCAAACTAACCTTTTCAGAAATAGAGAGTGAATCTCTTCCTTTGATCTGAGCTAATCCAGTTATTCCAGGCAATAATTTATGAACGCCAGACTTACTTCTTAATTCAATTAAATCATTTTGATTGAATAATGCAGGGCGAGGTCCCACAAAACCCATATCGCCCTTAATTATAGAAAATAATTGTGGCAACTCATCAAGACTGGTTCGGCGAATAAATCTTCCTATAGGAGTTAAAAAATTTATATTATCTTCAAGCAAATGAGTTGCAACTTGAGGAGTGTCACTCCTCATAGACCTAAATTTAGGCATTTCAAAAGTAACATTATTTTTTCCAATTCTTTGCGACCAGTAGATTGGAGTATCTTTAGTTGTATATTTAATTAAAATATAAATAAGAGCTATAGGAAAAATTAAAATAGTTAAAAGAATTAATGCAATTGTAAAATTAAGAATTTGACCCATAATATTTGCTCTTATTCTTTAGTTGATATTTTATTAATCATATTTTTGTTCTTTTTTACTAAAGTTTGATGTGTAGTATAAAAGAAATAAAATATAGAACCAAAAAAGAGGCTGACGAAGCTGCAAATGAAACATACTTGTAACAGTGATAACTATCAAAACACTCATTAAAAACGGCTCTCTAGCGCTACTAATTTTTGAAAAAACATAGAGCATTAAACCTAAATAAGATAATAATCCAAGAATGCCTGAAGTCATAAATATTTCGCTAAAATGGTTGTGAGACTCTCTTCCCTGAAAAGTTTCAAAAACTCCTGAAGATGCTCCAGAACCTAGCCCAAAAACTGGTGAAAGATATCCAGCTTCGATTGCATTGGAAATTAGTTTTACTCTAATTAACATGTCGTAAACAATACTGTTATCAATTGTCATTGCTCCACTAGAATCAAATAGATTTTGAAGAACATTAATTATAGAATCAGAATAATTAATATGAAAGTAAAACAAAACTGTTGTTGAAAAAAATACCAAAGTAGAGATTAAATACATTGCATATTTACCTCTAAAAATATAGTGAATTAATAAATACACAATTGCAATAATCCATCCAAGCAATAAAGACTTACTACTAGCTTCTAACGCAGTTAGAACAACCAGTGCGATAAGAGTACTTATTAGTAAAGTAAATAAAGCAGACTTTGAATTTTTGATAAAGTACAGAAGAAAGAAAGGTAAAGGGGCAATAAAATCAGCCAATTGATTCGGGTTTTTTGCAAATAAAATTAATCGATCTGTCCATTGGGTCCCCTCATTCGCAACGTAGTATAAATTTCTACCAAAAATATTATTTGTAAATATTGATACAATATAAAAAAATGCAATTGCGAAAGATAGCAATAATAATGTGTAAAAAGCTACTGAACCAATATCGATATCAGCTCTAATAAAAAGCACAGTAAAAATAATCATTAAATAACTAAATGCCACAATATTACGATATGGACTTATAAGTAAACTTGCACCTTCTGGATTCCAAGGTAAAGGTAAGCTGCCACTTGTTAATAACAAACTACTGTAAATAGATCCTGCAAAATTCAACAAGAGAAAAAAAACTAAAAAAAGCAATATAGGAATTATCAATCTTCTAGTTGGGTCCATTACTTTATATGAATGGTGATTATTGAATGAAATTGAAAATAATCCTAGCGAATAGATTATATACAAAAGAAAGAAAATGTCTGAAACTCCAATTGGGAGATCAGAAAACCTAAATTGCGTAAAAGCTGACCCAAGTAATGCTAATGCTATTACTAAATTAACACCAAAAAAATTATTAAATTCAATATTTTTTTTCACTGTTTTATTTTAGCTAATATGTTGTAAATTTTATCTGCACTCAAACTATACATCTTTAAATATCTGTCAATCATATCTAATTGGATTTTAGTATACTGATTTTCATAAAAATTACCTTTAATACTTAAATAATTGTCTATAAATTCACTCATATTTTTTTTATCATGTGAATAATAAAACAACGAATTAGATGTTAGATCTTTAAAGACTGGCAAATCTGATAGTAATGGGAAAACTTTAAAGCTTGATGCTTCAACAATGGGCAATCCAAAACCTTCTGAATGAGAAAAGCATAGAATATACTTTGATTTTGCATATAGTTTATATAAATCCATATCAGAAATATATCCATAAACATTTAGTTCAAAATTAATAGCTTTTTTATAATTATTAATAATTTCTATACCTTGGTCAGTTTGCTTTCCAGCAATATTCAAAATGATTTTATTTTTTGTCCTTAAAGAAACTAATCTAACAAATTCAACTGCAATATCAAGACCCTTATGATAATTCATTGACCCAACAAATAAAAAAGTTAAGTCGCTATTATTAAATTTTTTTTCAACTTCATCTGAAAGATCTTTAAAATGCTCTTTTGTTTTAAAAGGAATTCCGTTAGAAAGAAGTATTAAAGGTTTTTTTGACTTTGTTAGTCTTGTATATTTTTTAATTTGATTTAATGTAGCATCCGAAATATATCCATAATAATTATCAAAATTTAATAACCAAAAAAGTAACGATTTATAAACTCTTTGCAAAAGACTCAATGATTTAGAAAAAACCTTATAAGTTACGTCATGGATCACCTTCATTGAGGGGTTTCTTATTGAAAGAACCGGCGTCAAACTTGGTGAAAATACTAATACATATCTTTTAATGTTTATATAGTAGTTTAGTAGCAGAATATTTAATAAGAGACTTTTGGACAAACCGATAAAGTTTATTCCACTTAAATTACTATTTTTACCAATTCTAGTCATCAATTTATCTTTAACTGATTTTTTTACATACACATCAATAGCTATGCAATCTAATTGAGCCAGTTCATATAGTATATTTTCTAGATATACCGATATTCCATCGTGCTCAACATTGTAAGAACTAGCAATATAAGCCATTTTTCCTCTTAATTCACCCATTAGAATCATCAAGTAAGAAACTCTTAAAACCATTAGAAATATTTGTGATATTCTTTTCTGATCTGAAGATACTACTTTTTGTTGGATCATAAGGCATACCCAAGTATGAATTAGCATGAATCATTGCCAAATAGTTAATCAATTTCTCATCATCTGGAGGACTTTCAGACAATATTTTTCTCAATTCAAAGCTTGATATATCATAAGGATTTACACTTTTTCTTATTAGTATTTCTGAAAAACTATTTTCACTAAATGTTAGAGAACGTTTACCCATTAGAGCAGACTCCAAGGACATGGAACCGCATATAGTAACAACTAATGCTGCATTCTCAATTAAGGTGAAGGAGTCCACTTTTGGATTAACCAATACAACTGATGGTATATTTTTATAATTATTGTAAGCTGAAAGACTAGTTAATCCTAAAGCATGAGAGTGATCTTTAATGACAATTTGATACTCAGCTGGCATCTTTCTTACAAATGCTTTAATTGCTTCAAATTGATTTACAAACTCTGAAGATACTACATCAAGCCCACTGTCAGGCTGTTTATGTAGTGCGACTAAAATAAATTTTCCAGATATTGATTCAATTGATTGAAATGGATTATTAAAAGAAATAATCATATAATTTACTAACTGTTTTAATCTAAGTCTTATTAATGAATACAAAGGTCGGCGAGTCAAATCATATCTATCAGTATAAGCATAAATAATATGTTGAATAAGTTTCTTGGGCCAGTCAATTTTGAATGATGGCTTATAAACATGGGCTTTTATATATGATGTTCCTTCTTTTAGCTTCCTATATTCCTTAAGGTATTTTTCTGCAAAATCAAAGTCATTCTTAACTGGAATATTAGTCATAGAAATATTTGTCTTCTTATAACCAGGAAAAAATCCAAAACGACCATTTTCTTCTCCATCAGGAACCTTTACGCCATCGACATTATAGGATTCAATGCCAATAATATTGCAAGCTAAAGTTGTCATAATTTCAAAATTCCATGTCTGCTCAGAAAAAACACTTATTATTTTATTGTTTATTAAAAAACTAGAAATTTCATCATAATGAGCAAGCATACAACGATAAGAATAATGATAACTCTTTTCCCGAAGTATTCTGTCCATGAAAAACATATCACTAAATGAAACTTTAGCGGCATTTTCAATATAAGAAATCCTCTCAATCTCATTATTACTCAGGTCACGTCCATTTAAGACGCCCACTTTTTCTGGCAAATTTAATATTCTATCACTAGGAATTCCTTTATTTAATAGCCATTTATACCAATACCGACTTGGTGTGACCCAGTATGCAAAGCAGTCATCATCCTCTAGTTTTTTGGCAACTTCTTCAAAGATAATTGTTTTATTTGCTGAAACTAAAAATGCTATATTTTTCATTACTTATCTTTATTTGTTAAATAGTTGATCATACAAATCTAAAAAACTTTTACGCATTAACCCAATTGAATATGAGGTCATTATTCTTTGTCTTGCAGCTTCACCTAACTCAGATCTATCTGCTTTAGACATCGATATAGCGTTTTTTAGGGCGCATACTAAACTATTATGATCTTCAGATGGAAAAACAATACCGAAATCACCCATAACATATTGACTGTCTCCAACATCTGTAGACAAACATACTATTTCTGTTGACATTGCCTCACCAATTACATTCGGAAATCCTTCTCCCCAAAGACTAGAGACACACAAAATATCTAAAGCTCTCATTAAATCAGGAATATCACTACGAGCACCTAATAAATGAAATGACTTAAGAAACTGTTTTGGTATTAATTCAATTAACTCAACATTACTCGAATCAACACCATTACCGACTAATAAAAAATGTATGTTTTTATTTATAAGCAACAAATCTATTGCTGCCAAAATAAAACCTTTATGATTCTTCATAGGATGAAATCTTCCAAAATTACCAATAACTAGGCTACTTATTGGTATGCTTAATTCCTGCCTTAAAGATTTTGAAATTATGGCTGATGGTGAAAAAAGTATGGAATCAAAGCCATTTGAAATCAGTGTACTTTTCTTATCACAGAAACCATAATCTTTATGCTGACCTCTAGATACAATACTATTGTATACAACAGCATCAGGACTTTTGGATAAAACTTTATTAAGTTTAATTGTAAACCTCATTCTTGGAGTTTCTTTGTAAATATCATAAAGACTATGACGAATTCCCCAGACTAAGAGTGCTTTTCTATAAAAATACTTACGTGCAATCCATGCAGCTAGATTGCCTTGATACATCCACCCTTGAATTACATCAGGTTTAATATTATTTATAAATTGATAGAGTTTAAAAAGACCAAATATTGATGAGAATAAACTTCCTATTCCTAATGAGATAACCTTAACACCAATGGCGGTCATTTTTTCACCAAAAACCCCTTGGTCTGATAAAGATATTACAATGTGCTTATTTTTTGAACTGATGTCTTCTGAAACTAGGTTAAAGAGCGACCTTTCAGCACCTCCAAATGGCAGAGCACTTATTATATGCACAATTTTCAAAATCTTTGGGCCTTAGGTAATTGCAATCTAAAAATAAGGCTATTATTTTTGAATTTGGATAAAAACACCACTAGTCTCCCTGTCAATATCAGGCATTTTCTGAAAGTCGATATTTAATTTTCGCCTAGAGAAAGACGGCTTAATTATAATTCTATCAACTAATAAAATTTTAAATTTATTTTTCTCAATTAACTCTTGATGGACATAAAAGGGGCTTCTATTAAGAAGGTAAGGCCTATTACCTCGTAATAAAAACCAGTACCAATTTGGTATTTTCCAATGTCCATCCCAATAACTACTCTTTCCATGACACTTAAAATCAATGCAATGTGACATATAGCCACCAGATGCTAACCATTTAAACATAGATTTATACGCCAAAGATAAATCATCAACATGCTCTAAAACGGCTTGAGAGATAATCATATCAACACTATTCTCACTGATCACAGAGTTATCAAACCATGGTGCTTTGTATTCAACCATACCCTTAAAGTTTGTAATCGATTTTTTAATTTTTAAAATTCTTGACGTTGCTAAACATTTGCTTAAATGCTCTTCTGAAAAGATTTCTTTTGGAAATTTATAAGACGAAAGTTTGGGAGTAACTCTAGGAAATTCTATATCACCAGGAATATCCTCTTGACTTTTTAATAACAAAATTAACTCATTCAGAACTTCAATATTTTTTACTGGGTTGGAAAATTCAACAACATCGAGAGCATAGTATTGTTCCGAGCCAAGCAATAAAGCCATTAATCCAACCCCTAAGGAATCCCCAGGACCTAACTCAGCAACAACCCTTGGATTAACTGGAAGTCCCTTTTGCTTAGCCATTACCATATGCCTTAAATAAACACTATAACAATACCTAGCAGAATAACTTCCGCCCGAACCATTTTTTTTGGCTCTCAGATTATAAACGCCAGGAATAAATGTTGCGATTCCAAAACATAACTGCCCTATATGTCTTAATTTCATACTAACTAATAAAAATTAAAGAGACCATTATATCAATAGTTACAGAAGGTCAAAAGAATCATCCAGAAATATTTTGATTAACATATAAATGCTTACTTGTATTTTAATTAATAGTTAAAGAACCTCCCATTCTTCCATTAATCTTGGGTTTTTTTTCTCTTTCTGACTAGATTGTAATGCAGGAAACCAATCTCTAGGTGCAATTACATAACTACTTTTTGATAAATAACTCCCCCACAATGAAAAGGTACTATTACTCATGACTATTGCAGTTGCATTAGAAATAAATGATAAATCATCTATATCATCTAAACCTCTTTTAATCTTATAGGGAATTTTTGTATTAATAAATAATAAATCAATTTGTCGGTCTTCTCCATCAGTAACAATATAAATCGGCATGTTTAGTTTGTGTAACATCTCTAATGATTTTTTATAGTAGCTTGGGTCCAGCAAGCCAATTTCATTTTGACTGTAATCTGAGATGTAATCACCAAGTCTAATATGAAGAGCAGAATAAAAAAAATTGTAACTTTGAAGCTTCATTCTATTATTAAAAAAACGTCTCGTGCTCAAACTAGGTAAATACTGATACAAGCCTTGCGTGAAATATATAATTTTTTTAGTGACTTCAACTTGAGAATTGTTATCATGAACTTTATAAATTATTCCAGAAAATACTCTCATTTTAATAAAACGTCTAAGCCAAATGCCCATTAATCCAGATATACAGAGCCCTTCAATGCCCATATCTTGAAGTCGTGACTTTTCATGAGCTTTGTATATTTCTGAGTTTCCACTATAAATCCAAATAACAATTGGCTTATTCAAAGCCTTATAAATACTAATGGCATTAGAGACTTGAAAAAGTTGATTACCAAGCCCACCTGTTAATTGAATAAATAATAATTTTTTCATATAAAGAGGATTAAGACGATGCTTTTTTATATATATTTAAATAACGTTTTGCTACATCCTTGACGGAAGTTTTTTCCACTATTTTTTTTCTTGCATTTTTACTCAAATCTTGATGAACTTCTTCTGAAAGAACCCACTTAATTCCTTCAGCTAAATCATTAACATCAAAAGATTTGACTAAATACCCAGTAACCAAATGCTCGACTAAATCTACCAACCCAGTATTATCAAATGCAATTACTGGAATACCACATGCTTGCGCCTCAGAAGCAGTTTGGCCATAGGCCTCTTGTCGAGAAGGCACCACCATTACATCAGCAGCACTATACAATATGCTTAGACTAACATCATCATGTAAATGCCCCATATAATTAATTGGATATTCTATATTTTTTTGCTCCCTTGGAGTGGTCTGTCCAAAAACTACTAGCTCTAAGTCACCCATTTCAGATTCGTGCCCTAAAATCCTTAACGCTTTCAGAAGTAAATCAAATCCTTTACGGTAATTAGCTCTCCCTTTCTCTGCACCGAATAATACCAAGGGAACATTTTTTGGCAAATTAAACAATTCTCTTGCAGAATTTTTTGGGAATGGCTTCCATACTTCAGTATTCAAAGGATGACTAACAACCTCAATGGGCCATTTTTTCATCAATAAACTATCACTTGCACATCCAGCGAGCCAATGACTAGGACATACAATATGCATGGGATCTTTCCATTGCTTATATTTACGTTTCCATGTCCAACGATTGATATCAAAACCCGACTCAAATGCAGGTTGATTATTTTTTTCATAACCTTCACGCCACCTATTTTCTTCCGTGTAATGCTCAGCACCACAAAATGCCCACATATCATGCAATGTCCATACAATTGGTTTTTTTATACGTGATATATCTCTAATAGAAAGCATCTCATTACAAATCCAATGAAGATGAACAATATCGGCATCAGAATGATTTATTTTTGAGACCCAGTTTGAATTCAAAACTGCTGGAGAATGTTTAACTGGATTTTTAGTTTTTAAAAATAAAGTTGTGAGCTTACCGATAATTTTTATCTTAAGTGGCTGTAAAAATTGTCCAAACTTATTTTTTGGAGGTTGTACTGTAAAATCATCAGAAATTGATTGATTTACCCACATCTCACTATCAATATTACTGTCTATCAAACACTGATGAATACGATAAGCAGCTCTTGAAGCTCCACCAACTATATCGGTATGACAAATATGGATAACCTTTAATTGACTAGTCATAAAAAATTATTTAGATAGTGATGAATCATCGAAATTTAATGCTTCAACTATTTTGCTAACATTTGAACTTGGGTTAAGACTGCCATTTATGGTAATCATCTTTCTTGAATTAGGAAATAATCTAACTATATTTTTTATATTAATATTCATTTTGCTCAATAGAGACTCTCGACCCTTTTCATCTTGAACATTAAAAATTAAAGTAAATGGCTCTGTATCAACTGTTCTTCGAGATAAAAGCTCCAACCAATCAATATCTATCATAATGACAGCATCTGTAGAAGGGCAAACGCGAAAATATTTTTTTATATACCGATCAGATAACGCAACATTATGTCCCATTGATAAAGCTCTATGAATAAAACCTTCATCATTTATAAATATTTTATGGCTCATATTTAATTTAGAAAAAAATTCCCACGCGGCGCTCTCTTTTATAAACCATCTAAGAAACCTTACTTTTGTAGGGTATTTAACTTCCATATTAAAAATTGAAAATAGACATAAAGCGACATATCTTACGTTACTCATGGTAAACCTTATAAACCATAAATATTTGAATAACCTTCTATAAAAAAATTTACTCTTAATACTATTTTTAGAGAATTTAGAATTTGAAAAGTAATAATCATTCAATATTTGATAAAAATTACGATGACTTAAAACAGTTACTCCAATACTCTCAAAATAATTTGAAGTATCATTAAAAAGGGTTGTTTTCCCAGAACCCGGGAGTCCAATAAATTCAATGCTGTACATTGTAATAATTATATACGACTATAGATGAATGCTATCACTACCAGTAACCAAAAATCGCTCCAACTTTTGAAAAAATTTATCATCTTCAAATGATGTGATTGTTAATTTTTTATTCAGCTCACGAAAAAAATCTTCCCATTTATCATTAATTAAATCTCCAGGAATAATCCTTAATTCTGGAATTACTTTACTTTTAATATGAACATTGATGAGATAACAGTAAATCAATTGCTTTGCTTTATTTTGCAACTTGCTATTCATGCCTTGGAAATGCGGTACCTTATTTAGCAACTCAAAATATTCTTCTTGTGTCTGAGGCTCATAGCAAATTCCATACCCACTCCAAGGAGCTCTGCCTGCCATTATAGTATTAATACCAAATGTAGCAGCTTCTATTGCTATAGTTCCTCTTCCAGTAATTACAGTACTTGCTATATCGAAGACTGACGCTGTATTAAGATCAGTCGGACATAGAAACATATTTGATCCATTGAGAATATCAACCAATAAATCATTAACAAAACCGTCCTCGTCATACATATATGATGAAGGGTGTGGTTTTATAATCCAACATACATCTTGTATATTCTTAATATACTCTATAGTTTTAATAGTCCATTGGTAGTAGTCTCTAAATAGGAAGTGACCAGAAGCATGGCATGCATCTGAAAAAGCATGAGGCATTAGAAATACTATTGGCCTTTGATCATTTTCCCTTAGCCCAATTGCCCTTAAGAGATCTCGCTTGGAGTACTTTATTCCTCGATATGAGTTAATAATATCATGCTGAGCAATTTTTGCAGAAAATCTATTTTTTAAATATTCATCTACGCTACTCTCCCAGTTAATTGAGCTCTTAATGCTTTCCATCGATTTTTTTTGTATTGAATATACACTTTCTTGTAATTTTTCAAGAGTGGAAATGCGGCGTGCAAAAGTTCCAGTTGTAACAATCAAGGGTATATGATATGCAACAGCTAATCGTGACATAATGCCACCTAAATTCGCATAAGAATAAGACGTAACAACAACAGCTCTAACATTCGATAAATCAAACTTACGCTGTATATAACAAATGTAAAAAATAGCTTTAAATGTAATATAAAAAAGTTTATCGAGACGACTTAAAGGGTTTTTATAGTGATGTCCATTACGTATATATAAATTATAAACTAAATCTCCAATCAACACTTTTTGGTATTTAGCCTTGGAAATAAAACGCTCAAAACTAAGGCCAGATATTAGAAATTTAATAAATAAACCAAATACCCCAATTGTGGCAAAAAACGCAATCTTTAATCTTCCTAAACTTATTTTTTTAAATGATAAATTATGAAAATTATCCACTCCAAAGCTACTTAATACTTTTTTCGATTTTGGAGCATTACCTGATGCTAATGCAGCCGGCTGATATCCAAAAGATTTCATAAAAATCCCACATATGTATCCAGACGTTAAGGTTTGAGATGGTAAATCCCTTATTGCAACCAAAATAGTCGCTCCAGTTTTTTTACCATTCCATTTTTTGGAGTTATTTTTCGAAAATAACTCAATCTCCTTTAGCGCTCTCTTCAAACTCATACTTTAGATCCTAAATATCTTTCCATAAACTTATTTTTCATTATTATTTTTAATAAAAATTTTCTAAGTTTTACAGGTAATAATCTACTCATTAAATAAATAATGCGTCTCTTCCATACTATAGATCTGGATATCTTGTGAGCAGATATTATTGAGTTATTAGGTTTCAAATTATTTACAGATAAATCCACTAAGTCCATAATTTTCTTTGCAGACAATCCAAGACTGCTAAAATGCTTATCGCGTGGCTTTACCTCATTCACCTCTTTTTTATAATTAATAAATTTTTCAATATTTTCTGAAAGTGATGCTAATGTTGAAGTATGTGTAATAGCTGCTGGTTGAATCAACCTAGGGGAAGCAGTGTTACTAGTTCTCATTTGCCAGCTATTTACTGAAATAGTATTAATGTTAAACAATAGAGCTTCGTAAGCAACACTCGACTCATCTGTTATTAATAGATCAGCCAACCCTAAACAATACATAATACTTAGTTTTGGGTCAATGGCCTTTATTTGACTACCCATTTTGGTATGCTCTTCATTAGCCTGCTGAATATTAAACCAAATATCTGGATAATCATTTTTATCCTCCTCAGCCACCCAATGTTTTATTAATAAATTCACGTTTAAGTCTAATACTGCATTGACTACATCATTTTGTTTGCCATCTGTCTCAAATGATGGCGCATAAAGAACCGTTTTTTCAAAAGGTAAATTTAGTTCATCTTTTATATTTTGTAATTTTTTCTCAAACTCATATTGCTTATCAAAAATCAAATCAGCTTTTGGACTTCCAACTTCATAAACTCCAACTTTTGGATGAGCATAAGGATCCCAGCTACACTCTCGCCATCGATTAGCCCAGTCCTTTCCAGGCAATAATGCAATATCAAACTTATTCCATGGCCATGTCACCCATATATTCGGCCATCTGACACGACCTTGGTCCATGCCATGCAACATAACAAGTGAAAACTTAGAATTTTCAGGTTTATTAAAGTCTGAACAATAAAAACCAATCTCAGATTTCAAATCCATATCATTTGAAAAAATTACTGAATAACCTCTTGTTTTTGCCTCATTTGAAATTGTAAACCAAGTTTGAAATTCAAGATGATCTTGATAGTAAAAAGTAATTTCTTTTTTTATAAAATTATTTGCATCACTCTTAACCATAATTTACTCCTTATTCATTGAATTAATGAATTAAATAAGTTACGGTTAGTTAACATCAATTCTATCAAGTATATTAATTTTATCGGTATGTATTTCTCCAAAATGACAAATCACAGAGCCACTTAATTCAGAGCGAGGAGAGTATAGAACAATTTCACTATCTTTAGGTATCACTTCACCCTCTAAATATGTACAAAGCAGTGGCTGATTACTATCACGAACAATATTTTTATACTTTTCTAAAATGGACTTTTTACTGTTAATAACTCGTTGTTTAAATATATCATGCTTTTCAATAACACCATAAAGTGAGACAATAGCATGGTATGGGCCCGTTGTCATTTTATTCTTCTGGGTTTCTAGGTTGGAATAAAAGAAATCTGTTGCTTTTGGATGGATATCAGATTTATACGCCACAAAGCTAGCTCCTGTAAGGCCAAATAACCCTTTACATGAACTAAACGCAGCAACATCAGCCAACTCGTGATATGTTTCAAGACCAATGGAACCGGTAGCATCGACGTATAATTTTGCTCCACATTCATCGGCTATTTTGCGGATCATCTTTAAATCTACTTTAAATGCTATTGACGTTTCAGTATAGGCACATAATACCCAATCATATTGGTCATTAATACTTCCTAAATGCTCATATTTACATTTTTTAATATGACAGCCTTTCGGCAGTAATTTTTCAAGTCGGTCACTATAGTAACCTGTTGAGACCAAAAGCACTTTACCATTAACAAAACTATGTGCTGCAAGTTCTAGTGCAAAAGTGGCAGAACCTTGTGCAGTAACTAGCTCTTCTTGACCACTAAGCATTTTCACCCAATCCATTACTGCTTCTGACATTTGAGTAAATTCGTCATCACCTCGACCAAAAACTGGTTTTAAATACTTTATATTTTCATGCAAAACAACTGCAGGCCCAGGAGTTAGCATTAGTTTTTGATTGTTCTGTTGTGTTATTGACCTTTGTGCATTTCCTCTAATCTCTGAACTACTAACGCCTTGTGTTCTTGGCAAGATTAAAAGCCTATCTCGGTTAATATCATTAATATTATCATCGCCATGCACTAATAAATCTATATTAAATTCATCTAAAGTGTGTTCAGTAATTTGCCAAGGTGTCCCAACCACCTCGTCAACATATGAAATAGCTTCAAGTATTTCTTTTCTATGGGAAAACTCTAATTCTACTTGAAAACCTTTTTTAGTCAAAATTTCTTCATCAGTTGTTAAGCCTACAATAACCTTACCATACTCAGAAGCCTTTTTAAGCAACCTTATATGTCCGTGATGAATTAAAGTTGCTGACATGTCTACCATTATTCTTTTGGTCATAATTTCCTCATCATTTCATTAAATCTTATACTTTAAATTGAATAATTTTCAAATTTTTAATCAAAAAACTGAAACTTCTAATCTAAACTCTTTTGCAATTTCTTCAATCCAACTCTTATCAAAGAACAAGTGCTCTATCTTATTATTAGAACTTCTTGACTCGAACAATGCCTAAAGGTGGCCTTGGTGTTTTATCATCAAGTCCACATTTAACACAAACAAACTTCAAGCCATAAACATCTTCAGCTATAAACTCAAAATCATCAATTGTTTTAATCACATAATCAACACAATTAAACCCAGAATTTTTTGCAATATTTATATAGTCTAAATGTCCTTGGTAAGTGTTCTGTCCGCCTGTTGATTTATTTTGCTCGTTATCAAATAAAATATATGTTAAATCAACTTCTTGAGCAAATCTGCCAGCAGTAGTTAAACCTCCCATATGCATCACAAATTCAGCATCACCCCCACAAACAATCACTTTTTTTCCTGACTTTGCAGCACCTAAGCCGACACTTAATGCACCACCCATATTTCCGGCCATATAAAAATTCTTAGTATCAGGCATAAAAGTATACATCTCTCTTGCCAAGTTTCCTGTTGTGCCGATAAATAAGACATCTTTACTCTTGAATTTCTCATTCAAAACCCCTAAGAATTTACTTCTAGGTGTATAAGTTGATAAATCAAGAGTATTTTCACTTTTAAGTTCAACTTTATCAAAGCTGTCTTTTTTAATAATACAAATTGTATGATTTTTATTACTATCATTAATCTGAGCAATAGCATTATATAAATTATGACTGTCTAAAATATGATGCTTGTAACCATATGCACTTATCAATTTTGGTAACTCAGTTGCAAGGTGCTGGTGCTGTATCTCACTATCACCCTCATTATATGTTCGCCAACTAGTCAATATAGGAAATGTAATACCATATGGCTTTAGGAGGCTAGTAATACAACTTGCCATATTGGTCAACCCAGATGATTGCACAATTACAATTGGGTTTTTACCTGCCATTTTAATTCCAGCAGCAATAGAACAAGCAACAGCTTCACTTGCTGCTGGTAAATATTCTATTCTGTCATTATTGATTGCCTCATTAATAATATTTTTTGCAAAACTGCAAGGAACAACACAAAGGTGTGTGTATTTGTTATCAATCAGACCTTCAACAAACTTAACGGTATCAAGTGCCATTATTTAGTACCAGGAATAAACTCCAAAATTTCTTTAACTGACATACAATCTGGCTCAGCCTCAAGACTCCTCCCATTTTCCAGCACAGATTTTGCAACTTTTAACATTGCTGGATAAGCAGCTCTTAGCATGTGGTTTGCCGTTATAACGATATTCACACCCATATCATTAAACTCTTCAATTGTCACCTTATTAAAACTAGTAGGCACAACTGCGACTGGAGTATCAGTATCTCTCGATCTAAATTTATGCATAAATTCTATAATTTCAGCTGGATTTTTATGTCTCGAATGAATCATAATACCGTCAGCACCAGCTTTAATATATGCTTCTGCACGAATTAAAGCATCCTCCATACCAGCTTCTAAGATTAAAGACTCAATTCGAGCAATAATCATAAAATCATCACTTATTTGAGCAGCTTTACCACGAGATATTTTGTTACTAAAATGTTCTATACTATCTTGAAATTGATCAACATCATTGCCAAATAAGGAATTCTTTTTTAATCCAATTTTATCTTCAATAACAACAGCACTAACCCCGGTTCTTTCTAAACTTTTAACAGTTAATTCAAAGTGCTCTATCTTTCCTCCAGTATCTCCATCAAATATCATTGGCTTTGTGGTCACTTCAAACATCTCATTAACGGCATTTATTCTTGAAGTTATGTCAATTGCTTCAATATCTGGCTTTCCTTTAGCTGTTGAGTCCGTTAATGAACTTGACCACACTCCATCAAAACTAACACTTTCTCCATTTCTCTCCACAGTTGTATTTTCTGCAATTAAAGCACTAAGTGCGTTATGCGCCTCTAAAATTCGAATAGTAGGTTTAACTTTAATCAGGGATCTTAAACGACCAAGTCTATGAACAGTTGTTACACCAAGTTTCATTAATTGATTTTTTAGATTTTGGTCACTTATATCAGAACTGTATGGAACCTCAATTAATTCACCACCCCATTCTCTTAAAATATTAATTACCTCTTTCCTATATTTAGACTGTTTTCCATTCTTCCAATCGTCACCATGAATAACAAAATTGGGCTTTATTTTAGTGATATTTTTCTTATAACTTGCCTCCTCTTGGGGGACTACACTTGATACCATTGACAAGCTATTTATAACATCTAAGCGTTGTTGATATTTGAGATATGCTATATCATCCAACTCATTAATTGCTGAAGATGTCAGCAACCCAACAGTTACTTCACCATATCTTGCAGCTTCTTTTAAAACATTAATATGACCTGCATGCAGTAGGTCTGCAATTAAACTAATATAAACCTTTTTAGTGACCACTCTCTATCCTTATTTATAAAAAAGTCTTACTATTTTTTTTTGAGACAATCATACCAGAACAGTTCTCATGGAATAAAATAGTGATTGATACAGGCTCTAAATATACTTTTCTTTCTAAATTTTATTTTAAGCTTTTGTACTAATATCATCAGAACTACTGTTAGAGTAATATTAAAATTATTATGATCAAATACAAGTAATTTTCATGTTGAAAATCATACGAATATTAAAAAATTGAAAATTTATAACTTAACAATTTTCATTCTTTCTTACCCTTATTTAAATCTGTAACAGCTGTCCCTTTTAAAATAGAATACTTAGATCTGTTTCCAATAATTTCATTCAAATATCTAGGATGAAGGCCATAACCAGGACGTATACTCTTAACATGTTCATCAGTAATTAGTTCACCGACTTTAATATCTTTTATAAAATACAATGAGCGTTGGAATTTTATGCTACTCTTTTCACTAGATTTTCTTCCATAATAAACTTTTCCAAGAGATTCCCATGCAATTTTAGAATCTATGCATAAGTCTTTTAATCCTTCAAATTCTAGAGAAAAAGAATCATCTGGGCCTTCGCCATTGCGATCTAAAGTTACGTGTTTTTCAATAATTGAGGCACCCATTGCTATACTGGTATTTGCTATAGTATTATTTATTGTGTGGTCTGATAAGCCTGTAATTAATCCAAATTTTTTTTTCATATCAGAAAGTGTTCGTAAATTATATTCTCCTGCTGGTGAAGGATAACTACTTACACAATGCAGTATCGCTAGCTCTTTACATCCTCCCTCTCGAGCAGCCTCAATTGCCTCTTGAATTTCTTCAGAATTCACCATTCCTGTTGAAATAATCATAGGTTTTCCAGTCTGAGCTGCATATTTAATTAAATTAAGATCAACAGCTTCAAAAGAAGCAATTTTGTATGCTGGCGTATTTAAATCTTCTAATAAGTCAACAGCGGTATTATCAAAAGGTGTGCTGAAAATGGTAATTCGACTTTTTTTGGCGTACTGAAATAAAGGCTTTTGCCACTCCCAAGGCATAAACGCATCTTTATATAATTCATATAGGCTTTGTCCAGCCCAAAGGCCTTCTGTTAATTGAAAATCAGGCATTTCACTATCAATTGTTAAGGTATCAGGGGTATAAGTCTGAAGCTTTACACACTCAGCACCTGCTGACTTTGCCATGTCAATAATCTTATATGCATTATTAATATCGCCATTATGGTTTGCTGACATCTCTGCGATGATATAAGGAGGGAAACTGTCTCCAATTCTTCTACCATTGATTGTAATAAAGTTTTTCATCATACCTTTCAATTTATATTAAATTTTCATCCATGATTTTAGAAATAAAATAATAAATAGTATTAAATCATATCAATTACATCATTATTATTACTTTTTTACCAAACAAAATACATATTAGGTAAGTACTCCGTTATTTTAATTATTAATGGAATATTCATAATCACTTTTTAAATATAGTAGAAGTAACTTTTTTCAATCCTAGTCCATCTGTTACCAATCTGTTTGATTTACTAACGCCATCTATCCAAATATTATAATTATTAATTACACTTGGCAATTCTTTTACATTTTTTAATAATTTAATTGCATTAATTTTTAAAAGATTCTTTGAAATAGTCCTTTGATTTTTTGCAATCACTATTTGAATTGTTGATAAACCTAAGCAACATCGCTCCCAACTAGAAGCTCCAGAAGCTCCAATCGCAATATCAGAATTTGCCATTATTTCAGCCAGATTACCCACATCAACTTTTACTTTTGTCTTGTAAGGTAGTGTATCTGCAGTAAGCTTAACATTATGAAGATGGGGGGCGAGCTTACCCATTACTACAATAATTCTCAAGTCCTTTGGTAAGTTACATCTTTTCAACTTATCTAGAACTTTTTCAGTAATATTATCTTTATCAACACCGCCCATATTTATGAGTAGTTGTTTAAATTCTGGCTTACTACGGCGCTTCAAACTGTAAGACCGCCATTTATTGAACTCAGGTCGGAGTAATGCATATTGCGATCCTAATAACAACTTACACCTTTTTGGAATTAACTCTAAATAATCTTCTTGTTGGCAACCAAACGTTTGGTCAAGCAGAATATCGCATTGGTGCTTTCGATCTGCTAAATCATCAATCACCATTAATTTTTCATAATAAGGCTTAAGCTTCTTTTGCCACAGTTCATCCAAGGCATAGTGATCAACAATCAACCAATCAACTTTATCCAACTTAAGAATTTCAATACAGTCATCAGCATCTTTTTGTTGGGTTACCCCCAACCAGTTGGAATGTACTAACTTAGTATCAACTTGAGTCTCTTTAAATGCCTCTAACTCATAAGCAATAAATCCGCTTGAGCGAACCTTTTCTATTAAGCTTCCTTCATGTTTTCGACAAATAAACTTAACGTCTGAGCCTTTTTCTTTTAGTGCTTGAGCTAAGGTAAGACAACGCATCAAATGGCCAAGTCCAATTATTAATGATGAATCAACTCTAAATATAATATTCATTTGCAATGACGCTCATAATTCCAGTATTAATTCATCTATATTCAGACTTTTCCCATTGTTCTCAATTATCAACTATCAACTCATCTATTTTTCTAGCATTATAAATTCATACAGTGGAGCTTGGACTGCCTATCTTTCTGAACGAGACATAAATACATTTAAGATTCTAAAAATTTATTTCCTAACTTAATAACTTTATACATTAATTCTGAACGCTTCCAATCCTCTAATGTATCTATATCTTGAGCTAAGTATCTTGGCAAAATATATGGAGTGGAGCTATCTGAAAAGAATGGCTTTTGCTGTTTAAAAGCTTCCGCTTTACCCCAGTAAAATTGACCCGCATCATGATAGGATTCTTCTAAGTCTTGTGAACGTGTCTCAAGATGTTCAGGATAAAACATTTCAATTCTATTTTCTAATGTAACCTTAATTGCTCTTTGAATAGGGAATGCAAAACTAGTCGCCGTAAAACAATAATCTGACTGTGTATGTTGCATTTGTTCGTAAGCTTCTCTAATTGCACCCACACTAACAAAAGGAGCTGTGGCATAAAGACAGCACACTTCGGATGGTGAAAGACCCTGACCATCAAACCATTCTATCGCATGTTTAACAACAGTTATGGTGCTCGCATGATCATTAGCCAATTTATCAGGCCGCATAAAAGGAACACTTGCACCAAAAGATTTAGCCACTTCTGCTATTTCAGCATCATCGGTTGATACAATTACTTGATCAAAGCATTGGGAATCTAGAGCAGCCTTAATAGAGTAACCTATAATCACTTGTCCACAAAAAGATTTAATATTTTTACGAGGAATACGCTTACTTCCTCCACGTGCTGGTATCACGCAAACTCTCATACTAGAACCTTTTTCAATACATTTACTACTTCATCTTGCATTTCAATAGTTAATCCTTGAAAAATCGGGATACTAATTGCACGTTCATAATAGTTTTCAGCGTTAGGAAAATCACCCTTTTTAAAGCCCATATTTAAATAATATGGCTGAGTATGCACTGGAATATAATGAACATTTACACCTATATCATTTTTCCTTAAAGATTTGAAAATTTCTTCTCTCGTTCTTTTTACTTTATCTATTTGAATTTGAATAGGATATAGGTGAAGTGCAGAATAGCTATCTGGCCCTTGATAAGGTTTGATAATTGAAAAACTACTTAACAGTTGATCATATCGTTCTTGCAAAAAATGTCTTTTGTCAATAAATTCGTCAAGTCGCTCCATTTGGGATATGCCCAATGCAGCCTGTAACTCATTCATTCGATAATTAAGCCCTAAATCAACCTGCTGATAATACCAGTCACCTTCAGATTTTTTTGTCATTAATTCAGGATCACGGGTCAACCCATGACTTCGCAATAGTTGCATATGCACGAAGAGTCCTTTATCATTAGTAGTTGCCAACCCACCTTCTGCTGTTGTAATAATCTTTACTGGATGAAAACTAAATACAGTGATATCTGAATATTGACAACCACCAATTGGCTGGTCTAAATACTTACCTCCGATTGCATGAGAGGCATCTTCAATAATTTTAAAATCATACTCTTTACTTAATGAATAAATCTTCTTCATATCACAAGATTGCCCAGAAAAATGAACTGGTATTACAATCCTGGGTAACTTGTTGTCTTTCTTTGCCTGAATGAGTTTTTGTTCAAGCTCTTGTGCGGATAAATTATAGGTCAGTGGATCAATATCAACAAAATCAACTTTAGCACCACAATACAATCCACAATTTGCAGAAGCGATAAATGTGTTTGGAGAAGTCCAGAGATAATCACCTTCTCCAAGCCCTAATGCCAAACAGGCAATATGTAATGCTGAAGTCGCACTATTAACTGCTACCCCATATTCTGAAGCACAATATTTTGCTACTTTTTTTTCAAATAAAGGCACCTGATGGCCTTGAGTTAGAAAATCAGATTGCAATACATCGACAACTGCATCAATGTCTGCTTGATTTATGTTCTGCCTTCCATATGGAATCATTTTTAAATATTCCCAATTTTGCTTTTGTTCTTCTCAATCCACTCTTTAAGTTCGGAAATTTCCATCCACTGATTATTATTATCAGAACAATATATGAATTCTTGATCAACTTTAACACCATTCCCAATTCTTACTGGATCGTTACTCCAATTGTTAATTGAGGGTAATATCTTAAAATAACTATCATATTCATATGTATATAAAGCATCGTCAAGTCCTATCATCTGCTCATGTAACTTTTCACCTGGTCTTATACCAATCTCTACTTGCTTGGCTTTATCATCAATAGCAAGAGCAACATCAGTTACCTTCATAGATGGAATTTTCTTTACATAAATCTCTCCACCCTCCATATCATTAAATGCATGCCAAACCAATTCAACGCACTCTTCTAAAGATATCATGAATCTTGTCATACGATTATCTGTAATTGGCAAAACACCATCTTTTGCTATTGACATAAAAAATGGAATAACTGAACCTCTTGAGCCCATTACATTTCCATATCTAACAACAGAAAATCGAGTTTTATATCCTCCAGCATAAGAATTACCAGCAACAAATAATTTATCTGCTACCAATTTTGTACCACCATATAGATTTGCAGGACTGCTAGCCTTATCAGTAGATAATGCCACTATTTTTTTAACACCTTTATCGATGCAAGCGTCTATCAAGTTCATAGCACCGTTAATATTAGTTTTTACACATTCAAATGGATTGTATTCAGCGGTTGGTACTATTTTGGTTGCAGCTGCATGCACAACATAATCAATACCATCAAGCGCTCGACTTAATCGATCTTTATCACGGATATCACCAATAAAAAATCTAACTCGATCATCACCTTCGAACATCTTGGCCATTTCCCACTGTTTCATCTCATCACGAGAAAATATAACCAATCTCTTTGGATTGAACTTTTCTAATGTCATGGGAATAAAGGCATGACCAAATGAACCTGTACCCCCAGTTAATAAGATTGACGAATTTTTCAACAAATTTTTTTCACTCATTATCTATTAGAACTCATAATTCCGCATATCCCAAAATTTGGAGTTTATTATTTTTATCTATTCTGATGATTTTATCACACCCCTTTAATGTTGTTAATCGATGAGCAATAATAAGTATGGTTAATTCTTTTCCTAGTCCTTCAATTGCTTTCATTACATCCCGTTCAGTGTCATTATCTAGTGAACTAGTAGCTTCATCAAAGATTAAAACATCAGACTCTTTATAGAGTGCTCTAGCTATACCAATTCTTTGACGCTGTCCACCAGATAAGCGAATACCTCTCTCACCTACAAATGTTTGATAACCATCTTTCCAATCTTCAATCAAATTTGAAATTTGCGCTTTCTGCGCTACTTTCTTTACCTGCTTAAGATCAATCATATCTTTAGGTATTCCAAATGCTATATTTTCTTCTATTGTGGCATCTGAGAGATAAATGTTTTGTGGAACATGAGAAATATGTAATTGCCAAGACCGTTTATTTTTTTTATTTATAGTCTCTTTATCAACAATCAAGGCTCCATCAGTAGCATCAAGTAACCCCATTACTATGTCAAGTAATGTACTTTTTCCACTTCCAGTTTCACCTATAAATCCAATACACTCTCCCTTTTCTATAGTTAGGTTGATATTTTTCAAAATCCAAGGTGTATCTTCTTGATAACGAAAACTTATATTTTTTAACTCTAGTTTATTCTCATAAGGTATAGGCGTTATAAATGACTGGTTAACATAATCTGGTAATGGCTGATCAAGTAACTGCAGAACATCATCAAAGGAAAATTTATTACCTTTGATGCTACTATATGCATGATATGTCTGTTGCAATGCAGGGAGAAGCCTTTGGGCACCAAGTGCTAATGCTCCCAATACTGGGATAGCATTTATCAGGCCACCCTCTTGTTGGCTCATTGCATAAGCTAAACCTGCAATCAGAGTCATTCCTATAGCTTCCATTGCATACCGAGGACTTTTATTTATAAATGCATTATTGCCAGATGCCCTTCTAAATGGCAAATCTGCATTACGATATAGCTGACTATAGAACTGCTGGCTACCATCTATAAGAACATCACGTATACCCCCCAATCCCTCTTGTAGAGATTGCATCATAAGAGTAGATTTTTCTGCAATATTCTCACTATTTTCTTTCAGTCGGTTTCGTGTAAAGCGGATAACAGACCAGTAAAGCAAACCAAATCCAATGAAAGAAATTAATGCTACTTGTACATTAATAATAAATAGTGCAATCATAATACCTAATAAAAGAATTACAGAGCTGATAAAGATTAATAGTGGGGCAAGAACTCCATTAATTACAGTACTAGTTTTTGTGATTATTCCATTAATAACTTGACTACTATTTCGAGCTACATGGACTGAATATTCCTGGTAAAGAGTTCTTCGATAAATGCTTATACTAATATCTGCACCGGCTGAAAATGAAAGTTTGGTCATTGCATAAAGCAATATAAGGCGAAATGTGCCTGCTATCAAGACCACTGTTATAAAAAAAATAGTTAATGGTAAGATTAACTGGCCAGGCTCAGTTAGTTCAAATATTTCGATAAATGGCTTCATATAGCTGTGCTGGTAGACCTGATCTGGGCTGGAAAGTACTCCAAGGAAAGGTATTACTGCCCCTAAGCTAACGATTTCCAATAGAGAAACTATAACCATTAGGGCTAACAATAATAAAAACTGTTTTTGACGACGGGAAGATAGATGACGCCAAAGTCTAATTAGTTGTGATTTTTTAATGTTAGATTGAATATTAGTCATTTTGATCTTACAATTTATACATTATGTACATAATATTTTTTCATTTGCAAATTCAGAAATCCCAGAGAATACAATTGCAAGAAACTTAAAGACTACATGAACCAATTTATAATTGTGAATTAAATAGATAGGTCTTTACCATGTCTTTTAACTTGATCTTCGATCCATGGATAAGTCTTTTCCATTCCTGATCTCAATGTTTCAGAAACTCGCCACCCAAGTTTTTCCTCATAAAGTGTATTATCAGAGTTCCTTCCTCTAACTCCCAAAGGCCCATCGATATGTTTTATAGCTAATTTTTTACCTGATATTTCCATAGCAATATTGGCTAACTGATCAATGGTAACCATCTCATCTGAACCAATATTGACTGGACCCATCCAATCTGATCTTGTTAGTCTAATTGTTGCTTCTATACATTCGTCCACATACAGAAAAGATCTTGTTTGTTTGCCGTCACCCCAAATCTCGATTTCACCCCCATCTTCTGCCATTGCTACCTTTCTACACATTGCTGCTGGAGCCTTTTCTCGCCCATCGTACCAAGACCCTTCGATTCCAAAAATATTATGATACCTTGCAACTCTGACTTCTATATTCTTGTTTCTAGCAGCAGCTAAATACAATCTTTCACTAAATAACTTTTCCCACCCATAGTCACTGTCTGGCTGCGCCGGATAAGCAGAGTCTTCTTTTAAATTTGGGTTATTTGGATCTAATTGATTGTATTCTGGGTACATGCATGCAGAAGATGAATAAAACACTCTTTTTATGTTTCTCTTTCTACACGCCTCCAGAATATTTAAATTAATTAATGCTGAATTATGCATAATATCATAGTCATTATCACCAACAAATACAAAGCCTGCGCCGCCCATATCAGCAGCAAACTGATATACCTCGTCAAACCTTGTATCAATTACTTGTCTACATATTAATGGATCTCTCAAATCACCTACTAAAAAATCATCGGCCTCTGTTTCAGCATATGGTGGGAATTTTAGATCCACCCCTCTTACCCAAAATCCTTCCTTTTTTAACCTTTTGACCATATGAGCCCCAATAAATCCTCCAGCTCCTAACACTAATGCTTTCTTCATACTAAACCCATTATAAATTTCATTCAAAAATTATACCTCTAAAAGATAATGTTGATATTGAAGAGCTATTCTATCAACTAAAAAATCTTTAGACCTTTCAACTAATTCATCTTTACTGATTGGACTATTTATTGACTTCAACATTGCTACCGATAAAGCCTCAACATTATTTACTGGGACAAGTTGTCCGTATTTGCCATCACATAGTATTTCAGAAGGTCCAAAAGGACAATCCGTAGAAACAACTGGCACGCCTAGAGCTAGACTCTCAGCTATTACATTTCCAAACCCCTCCCACAATGATGATAAAACAAAAGCATCAGATCTTTTAATATAGGAATTAAGATCATCAACAAATCCAATAAAGCTAATGTCATTCTGCAAACCTAGTTCATTTGCTTGATTTACAAGTTTAGCCCTTAAAGACCCCTCGCCTAGAATAATTAGTTGTGCATCTAGTGATTGCTTAACAATAAAAAATGCATTGATTAATAATGAGAAATTCTTTTGCTCTTCAAGTCGACCAGCTGCTACAAATGTTATTTTTTCATATGGCGCCCTATTTGAAGAGTACTCTATCATTGAATCAGTTACCACTGGATTATAGATACATATTGAACGATTCTGAAGTGATGATTTATATGAGAATGCTTCTGTCATTGCAGCCTTGGACGAAAATATTATCCCATCAGCAAGGCTGTATAGAAAAGTTATTAATTTTAGCTGCGCTATATGTATTAATTTAACTTGGCCATTTTTAACTATTGGAGCTGTCAAAGAATTAACAGAACATATTACAATCCTAGTCTTGATTTTTTTAAATAAAAGTAACTTCGCTAAAATAGTAACCAGGTTAATATGAATGACATGGGACAATAAGGCATCTGGATTGACTTCTAGTAAGTACATTCTTAAAGCAAATATTGAATAAATACTTCTAGTTTTATTTAAACCAATAATACGAACATTCTTATGCAAATCTCTTAAGTATGGTCCAGTTTCCTGAACTAATACAATATCAACATTAAACCCATTTTCAATGAAATAATTAGCCAAATTAACAACATTTTTTTCTGCACCACCACCCCTTAAAGAAGCCAGAAAAAATGCTATTCTTTGTTTCATCTAATTAAATATTGAACGAACCTAAAAGCTGAACTTGTTTATCGATATATGATCTTTGATTATATTGATTTAATACTCTTTCTCTCGCCCTTCTAGTGACAACTTGCTTAATATCTTCAGGCATAGAAAATACTTCTTCTAGTTTTTTACTCAACTCTTTTACATTTCCCTTAGTATACAAAAAACCATTATTCCCGTCCTCAATGATTTCTTTTGCGCCTCTTATTTTAGTTGCAATTACAACCCTTTCCATTGACATAGCCTCAAGAACTGAACGAGGAACACCTTCTCTATATGAAGGATGCACATAAATATCCGAAAGAGATAAATAATCTTCAACATTATCTACAAAGCCAGTTACATAGATTTTATCTTTAATATTTAATTTATCGGCATAATCCATGAAATCATCAAGCAAATAGTCATGCTCTTTATGCAACACACCTCCAATAATCAATAATGTAGTATTTTGATTTTGACTTGCAAATATAGAAAAGGCCTCTAATAAATCCATAAGGCCTTTTTCTTTTGCAATTCTTCCAATGGTGCATATCACGAAACCCGATAATTCAATATTCGGTGAATCGACATTTTCTTTTAAAAAACGTTTAGTATTAATACCATTATGTATCACATTCAATTTAGAAGAGGCAACTAATGGGTTTTTCCTCATTCTGTCACAATCTTCTTGACTTTGTGACATAACCATATCAGTAAAAAAAAGTAAAAAAACCTCAATCCAGTATGTGATTAAGCCAGGAATTAATCTCTGAGAATCATGAAAATACATACCTCTTGCTGTGTAAACATTTTTGACTTTGTTAAATGGCATTGTCATTAAAGCAAAGCGTGTTAAAAAACTTGTATTTCTATTATTGCTATTTACAATATCATATTGATATTCTTTTATGATTTTTTTAATTTCTATAATTGCAGAAATAAAACCAAAAATTGAAATATTTCTAGGAACTTCAATATGATGAAAATCTATAATTCCGCCTGTAATTTCCTCATAGTTAATTTTATTTCCATCACAAATAACACCAACATTATGGCCAGACTCCATGAGCTTATTAGCTAATGGAATCATATACTTGTTAAAAGTAAAATCATAATTACAGACAATTAGTATTTTGGACATCTTTATTTATAAATTGCCATCAAAGACTTAAAAGTTACAAATTCATAGTCATTAGCTTTGAGTAATTCAATTAATTTTATTAGTTTATCAGGTGTTCTGCTTTGGCCATATTTAAACCTAAAGTTTTTTAAAAATCCTGCATCATTAACTGATAAAGGTGACTTATCTGATAACTCAAAAGGATGGATATATAGAAAGAAGGTTTGATGGGTTGCTAGATAGTTTGAAATTAATTTTTTCATCACTTGCCATGGAAAAATCCTTAAATACCCTCCACCAGAAATAGGAATATCTCGATTAAAAAGATTGGTCGTTGGTAGCTCAAACTCTGTAAGTACTCCATTCTGATATACATTATCAGCTCTCTTGATAAAGCTGCTTGAGTCAATACCACCATACAAAGGGTGAGATGAAAAATTAATCATACTTGAATCATATTTATAACCTGTATTTTTTAACTCCTCAAGTAACTCATTATTCATACTGAAACAAGGTGCCCTGTAGCCTAAAACCTCTTGAGATAAAGTATCTTCAATAGTTTTCTTACTATAAATAATATCTTCAATAAATTTATCTTTAGAGATTGTCAAAGGTCTTTTATGGGACGTACCATGAGAAGAAATTTCGTGACCAGCGTTAATAGCAGACATTAAGTCAGTCTTAACTATGGAAGCTACATCACTCAATGTAAAAAGTGTTGATTTAATATTATAGCTGTCTACTATTTCTAGAAAATTGTTAAGGCCATCCAGCATTGAATAGCTACTTTTAATGTTCATTGAGGAAAAATAGTCAAGATGATTCCAGTCTTCAACATCTAAAGAAAGTACAGCATATTTTTTCATTTTTTTTACTTTAAATTAGCTATTAAGAAATACTCACGATCATTATCTTGTATTTCATAATTTGTGATACCAGATAAACTCATTAGTTTTTCAAGAGATTCTTTAGAATAATAGAATAGTTGACAATTTCTCATATTGTATCTTACCTTTCTCTGCCAACCTAAAATGCCACCTGGCTTTGGAAAGCTAGCAAGAATATATTTACTAGTATCTTTCTTCAACTTTAAAAATAACTCTTCAGGATTACTTATATAGTCAAATAATCCCATTAAAATTGCGGCATCATGTTTTTCTTCAATTTTTATATCCAGATAACTTCCCTGTATGAATGTATTTTTAAAATCTAGTTTCTGACTATTTAATTCAGCAATATCTAGCATTTCTTGCGCAAGGTCAACCCCAGTTATCATCATTCCATTTTTTGAAAGATCTATTGCATATCTACCAGAACCACATCCAACATCAAGGACGGTTTTGACTTCATGAGAATTTAAAAAACTTATTGTTCGCTTATATCTCTCATACATAGCCGCTCTAAATAATTTATCCATTATTCTATTAAATATATTACGAGGCTTACCATCACCATATATTGAGTCAAAATCTTCCGCATAAACAGAAAAAAATTCTTTTACACCTTTTTCATCTTTCACAATATTTACCTCCAAATAAAATTAAAAAATAAAAACTAACCAGAAGCCATTTTTTTAGAAACTGCTTCATTATACTAGGACTTATTAAGACGTCTTCATGATTAAAGGTTTCTGTTTTCTTGATATTTATAAATGGAGAAACTTTATATATTTATGGTTTCATTTTGAGAACTTTGACATCTCATTTTTTTAGGAATATTGTCCCTATGTAGAATATTCTTACAAATGAGTGCTGCAGTTCCTTGAGAGTCCTCCAAAAAATAGAAAAAAATATTATTTTTATTTAATTTTTCTATTTTTTGTATAGTAATTATTGAATGATAAAACGGCTTTAGAAGGCTAAGAAATGCTTTGAATTTATAAAAATTTCTATAATCTGACTTTAAAATACTCAAAACACCAGTAGTTTTATCAATATATATTAGATATTATTTGTAATTGAAATATTTCAAAAAAAAGGCATAATCCGAAACAATACACCAGGCTTTAGCAAATATTATTTGATTCTATCTTTATACATTTGAACTATCCATATCTCTTACAGATTTTTGCCTTTTATAAACTAAATCAAAAGTTCCCTGATCAACAATTACTCCATTGTTTAAATAAATAACACTGTCACAATTTTTAATTGTATTCAATCTATGTGCAATAATAATAATTAACTTAGCATTAATTTTATCAATTGTTTCCATCACATTCTTCTCGGTTAGACCATCTAAAGAACTTGTGGCTTCATCAAAAATGATTATGTCAGGATTATTATAAAGTGCTCTAGCAATTGCAATTCTTTGTCTTTGCCCACCTGAGATTTGAACCCCTTTCTCACCAACTATAGTATCCAGCCCATTTGGCAATTCACTTACAAAATTTGAAAGATTAGATTGCTCAAGAACAAAATTTATTTGTTCAATATTAATATCGTTTTTGTTTACTCCAAAAGCGATATTTTCAGAAATACTTTGATCAGTCAAATATACGTCCTGTGAAACATAGCCAATATTTCTTTGCCACGAAATAATATTTTTCGAGTTTATTTGAATATCATCAATTTTTATTTCTCCAGTTGTTGGAAAAATAAGACCTGTAATTAAATTTACTAAAGTTGATTTTCCAGAACCTGAAGTACCAAGAATTCCAATCTTTGAATTAATTTTTAGCTCAAAACTAATCCCATTAATAATATTTTTAGATTCATCTCCATATTTATAGTAAAGATTTTTGACATGTAATGTTTCATTTAAGGAAATAGTTGTTAAATCTTCAGATTTAACAAACTCAACTGAGTCTTCATCAATATTAATATCTTTTTTGACATCTTCCCATGCATCAATATTGCCCTTAATTTGAGTTAGGCCATTATATATTTGTTGAAAAGCAGGCAAAAATTTGATACCAACCAATCCATAAACTGCAATAGTAGGCAAAAGATGTGTTAAATTAAAATCACCTTTGAGGATTAACAATATAATTATTAATGTAAAGCCTCCAAAAATTAAAAACTCCATAAAGAATTTTGGAATCATAGTTAAGGCAACATTCGTACCATGAGCCTTATAATAAGGGACCCCCCTAGCTCTAAACCGCTCATAAAAATTATATCTCTTATTAAGAATAATAACATCCAAAATCCCATTTAAGCCCTCAGAAAGAGTTTTGAATCGGTTAGAATTTTCTACAGTAGTAATAATGCTATTTTTATGAAGTTCTTGCGCAACTGACTTATATAAAATAATATAAGAAATAGCAAAAACAACAAAACCAAAGAATGTCACTATAGGATTAAATATTAATAAGGCAACAGTAATAATAATTATTAATACAATTCGAGCGTTCATCAAAAGTAGTTGTGTAATTAGCTTATCAGTAACACGAACAACTTCAATTGAAATTTTTTTAGTAAGCAGTGCACTATTACTTTTTGTGTGATATGACCATGTTTGATTTATATAGTTTTTATAAAGTCTGTCGCCTAACTCAGTTCCCCAACGACTAGAGAAAATTGAGCCTTTCCAAATCGTAAATACTGATAATAATGCACTTACCAAAAGAATCAAAATTAGGGAAAAACCTAAATATATAATAAATTTTGATTCAGAAGCATTAGTCCAAATAAAAATTGAATTAATAATATTATTAGTATATATAAAGTTTATATCTGACAATATTTTGACGAAAAGACCTAAAGAGGCAATTGCAATTACCTCTATAACTGACATTAAGATAATTAAAAATTGTAATCTATAAAAAACTCTTAGTTGAGCTGGATTACTATAATTATATAAGTCTAAAATTAGTTTTTTAAACATAACTACTCAATCGCTATCTTTAGACATAATAGCCTCAATTACCAATAAATCTGAAGGTTCATCAATCTCAAAATCACGAGGTGATTCTATCTTACATAAGCCAATATTACCAAACAATCTAGCTTTGTATTTCATAAAATCATCAGCTCTAAAAGCCCAGGCATTTCCAACTTCACGCCTCCTTGGAGTTCTTTCTTGTCTTGGCTTTCTAGGTTTTTTCATAAGATCAACATCAGACTCAAAATCAAAAAAAGTGCAAAAATCATCTACATAAAAAACAGAGCTATCAAAATATGATAAATTATCTAATAAATTTGATAAATCTAAACTAGATGTTAGTGGGGAGGTAGCTTGAACAAATACTATCTTATCAATTGATTCATAATCTTTCTGAAGTAAAGGTATGGCATGCAAAAGGGCTTCTTCAGATGTTGCAGTATCATTTGATAAAAAATCAGGTCTTTGAATAATAACAGTATCTGGGTATTTGTTCAAAACAACTGACTTAATTAAATCAGAGTCTGTTGTCACAACAGTAACATCAATCTCTTTAGCATTCATGCAGGCCTCAAGCGAATAGTAAATAAGTGGCTTGCCAGAAACTGATATAATATTTTTATCTTTAATACCTTTTGATCCTCCTCTTGCAGGAATTATTGCTATTACTTTACTTTTTTTCATTTTGTCCATAATCTAAAAATCAATTAAACTAATTGGCAATAACATGTGACCCATTGAAATCAAATGAGAAATTAACAAGGCTATAGTTATGATCAGCAATTTTTTGAATAAATTCTTTTTTATTCTCATCTACAACCATCAAGAAGAAACCTCCACCGCCAGCACCAATAACTTTTCCACCTAACGCTCCAAAAGATTTTAATTCTAAATACATATTATCTATAACTGAATTAGATATAGATTTGGTCATTCTTTGTTTAACTTTCCAGTGATTATCCATCGCATGTCCTAACTTTTGGATATCACCACTTTCAAGATAATCAACTGAATATTTACCAATTTCTTTAATTTGATCATAAGCATCGAATGCATCTAATTCTTTTTGAATCCCCTCAATAATCTTTTCAGAATTTCTTTGAATTCCAGTATGAACCAGAAAAAGAGAATTCTGTAATTTATTAATAATCTTTTTTTCTAGATTTAGCGGCTTTGTATTGACTTGCAAATTCTTATCAATTTCTAAAATTTGTATTCCACCTAATGCAGCAATATATTGATCTTGAAATCCACCTGCTAAACCTAAAATTTCTCTTTCAAATTTAAAGGCCTCCTCAGCTAGCTTAATTCTACTTATAGGAATGTTATTCAATTTATGAATTGCGTTTATTAGGCCAACTATTAAAGTACTAGAAGCACCTAATCCAGTTTGAGTAGGCATAGTTGAAAAAGTAGCGACCTGAAAAGCCTCTGTAATTTTATAGTACCTTAATAACTCTTTTAAAATGCTATGATTTATTTGATCAATCGCATCAACCATTTCAGTATTTGAATATTGAAGAAATATTTTTTTATCAAGAGTTCTTTTAGCTACTAAAACAGTTAAATACTCATCAATTGCAGCTGTTATTAAGAAGCCCTCTCTTTGGGAAGCATAGAATGGAAGGTCTGTCCCTCCACCACCTAAGGATATCCTGTAAGGTGTACTAACTATTAAATGTTTTCTCATAGTCATAATAAGTTTATCTCCTTTAAGACATCATAAATCAATTTAAGACTTTTGTAAGGGGTACAAATACTTTTTGGTGATTACAGTTATTATTTACCCAAGTCCATCCATTAAAAGATATTAACTTCCTATATTCATAGTCATTTTCTAATTTAGTTAGTATGGCCTCCCAATCATTATTATTTTCTACTAATAAATAATGATATCCATTTTTTAAACCATAACTACTCAAATCTTTATTAGTAACAACTGGGAGGCTGTTAGCCATCATATCAAATATTTTAACATTCCTTCCAGTGCCTTCAAAGATTGGAGCAATACCAATTTTTGAATTTAAATAATCTCTTTTACTAAGTGAAGTAGAATAAATAAAATTATTATTTGATTGATTTTCAATCTTAGGACCAACAATCAAAACTTTTTTATTAATAAAAAAGTTTAATAAATACTTAAAGAAATAATTTAAAGAAATAATATTTTGCTGCCATTTGCTTCCAATATAAAAAAAATCATAGATTTTTTTTTCAGAGTAATTGAAGGCATTAATTTTTACAGGAGTCATAGTAAAAAATAGCTTAGATTTTTGAATACTATTTGAAGTCAGAAAGTCATATTCATAGTTTGCAAAATCTATAATATATTCACATTTAGAGAGGACAGCTATTTCTTGATTTTTTGTAATTTTCGTAATATCAATTTTCTTATTTTTAACAAAATATTTTTTTCTAAAAAAATATAAATCATGGCAAACTAATATAACCCTATTATCATTTTTAAATAAAACTTTATTATATAAATGCAAAAGTTTAGAAGTATTAACAAAAATAAATTTAGGAGAGTGCTTTCTTATTGCTTCATCTAATTCATTATCATAATATTTACTGTAATCCAAGCCAAAAACAGGATCTACATCATTCTTATTCTCTATTAGAAGAAAATAACTATTAAATTTTTTCTTAAGTGCTTCATTTAATAAATAAACAGTATTTTGAAATCCACTTCTAACAGGCTCAAGAGGCCTTAAAGAAACAATTAGAATGTTATCCATTTTGATATATCTTTGAAATCAATTCCATAGAATCAAGAGCTTCATCAATCTCACAAGGAAGAATTGCTAAATCTTTTTTATTAAGATGTTCAAATATATTTTGTAACTCTACTTCAAAAACATCAGCTTCATTTGAGTGTGATTTAACTATCTCAGTATCAATTTGATTGTCATGTTTTGATTTCTCCCAAGCCCATCTAGAGCCAAATCTGTAAACTTGGTCACCATAATGACTTCCTCTACCATCAATGACTCCATAGTTATTCTCACCAAAAATAGATATATTAAAGTTACTACGCCATTTAACTATTGAAACATCAACATGTATAAGTGGGATTGAATCCGAAGAAAAAGATAAATTACATTGTTCTTCAATTCCAGTTTTCCAAAAATTCATGCTAGTTAGATGTGAACTCAATAACTTAATTTTTGATTTTGAAAATAACTGCATTAGATTAATTACATGAATACCAGGATCAATAACTGCTCCTCCTCCAGCTTTTTCTTTATCTATATTCCATGAATTAACAAATTTTGATCCATGTCCATGTCCCATGGAAATATTCAAAGAATTAATCTTTCCAAACTTATTAGCGTTGATATCTTGAATTAGCAAACTAATACCTTTATAAAATCGATAATTTAAACCAACATAAATATTTTGATTATTTTGTTTCAGACTTTTAATTTTTAATGCTTCTTCAAAATTTACACCAAGAGGTTTTTCTACAAAAATTGTCAATGGAAGTTTAGTTAGTAAGATAGTGTTAATAAAATTAAAAATAAGATTATGAGGTGTTCCTATAATAAAAAAATCAATATTATTGCTTGCTATATAATCTTTCGATAGATTATCAATAGAATTAATCTTATTACTTTTAAAAAAAATAGAATCAACAAATGGATCATAAAAACCTACGACATTTAAATTGTATTTTTCATGAAGTTTTTCTACGGCACGCAATCTTTGCTTGCCCATATTTCCCATGCCTATAAAAAAAATATTCATTCCACTCTTCTCAGTTTTAAGTAATGCTGATTAGTATTTTTTTCAATTGCTAATTTATCATCACGAATATGGATTAATTTTCCATTCAATTTTGTAGAATCTTTTACTAAATAATATTCAATAAAAGCAAATAATTCCTCTTTTGATGTTTTTGTTCCTACAGTTATTTTTGTTAAGACTTTTCTTAACATTTTAGTTTCAATTGCACCAGGTGCAATTGCAAAAATACTTAAGTTATCTTTCTCAAATCTTTGAGATAAATTTTCCACACTTCTCACAATTGCAGTTTTACTAGCAGAATAAGCTGGAAATGTATCAAAAGCACTTGCAGCTCCTCCACCAGCTAAAAACATTACTTTATTAATCTTGTTAGTATTTTTCATAATTGGCAAAAAATAATTAAAAATTTCTAAATGAGAAAAAACATTAATATTAAATACTTTTTTCCATTCAGAAATATCTAAATTTTCTGAATAATTATCAACATAGCCAGCACAAAAAATTAAATGAAAATTTGAAAATAAATTTAGATCTATTTTTTTTTCAAAGAGTTGTAAGTTTATTTTTTTTTCAAAATCCATTTTTAAATACTCTGCTGAATCTGGATTCTTAGCATTAATTATTTTTGCCACTTCTTTACAATTATTGGATTTTGATATGAGAAGAATATAGTAATCTTTAGAAAAATTTTTAGCTAAAAATTCACCTATGCCCTGTCCAGCACCAGTTATTATCAATAATTCTTTAATTTTCATTTGATTTAAGTTGTAATTTTGCTATGTAAAAATTCTTTTGTTTTTATAATATCACTTGCTCTATCAATTCGTATAGGCAATAGTTCACTAATATGGTATGTTATTTCAGTTTTATAAATTAAATCTTCATACAAAAAATCTTCAAACTTTTCATAATCTTTATCTAGAAATGCAAAAATTTCTTTATTAATAAACTTGCACCCTAACTCAATATGAGATCCACTATTTTTTAATAATTTTTCTTTAATAACTTTTCCCTCAATATTTAAATTACCATCCTTATCCTTCTTTAATAGAGATGAAACATAGCTATTACTTTCTATAAAATTTGAATACATTAATTGAATATTAATATTTGAAATTTCATCTGCATTAGTATAAAAGAAACACTTACTTAGTTTACTTTTTATATTGTAAATAGCATTTAAAGTCCCTAGTCTTTGATGATCAATATAAAAGGCACATTTAATTTCTTTATCTTTGGAATAGTTGGAAATCAATTCCTTAATAATTTCACTTTTATAAGATACTAAAAAAATAAACTCTTTGAATCCATTTTGTACCAGCCAATCCATAGTATAAAAAATAAATGGCTTTCCATTGATGTTAATAGCTGGTTTAGGTTTATGTTTAGTTATTGCCCCCAAACGTGACCCAAGCCCACCAGCCATTATTACGCAAGGTGGCAGCTTAAGATCTTCAGTCAAAATCTTCTATAAATAATATTTGATCAGCTTTTTTTGTATTTTTAATTTTCTTTCCAATAATATTATAGTATTCAGATGCTGGTATCCCTTCAAAAGGCCCTTTTGCAGTAAGCATTGACTTATCAATGATCGATCCAGACTCAATATCTTTTGCTGATACTAGAGATTTTCCCAGAACATTAATTAATGGATTCTCACTTTCAAATTTTCGTTTTTCACTACTACCAAATGCTGTTTCTACTTCTCTTATGCAACCAACCATATCTTTTAGTTCTTCCATGTCAATAGATGCTGCATGATCAGTTCCATTCATTTTTTTATTTAAAGTAACATGTTTTTCAACTATTCTTGCACCCATTGAAACAGCTGCAATAGGTATATGAATTCCAGGCTCATGTCCAGAATATCCAATTACGTTTTCATATTTATCTTTAAAAGTATTAATAACATTTAAGTCAATTTCTTCAAACTTACTTGGATAAGCTGATGTACACTGTAATATCATTATCTCTGAATCTCCCTCAGAAAGTATTTCTAAAGCTTTATCAATATCCTTCATTAAAGCTGTCCCAGTACTTAAAATTATTGGTAAATTAGTTTTTGAAAACTTTTCTAAGAACTCATAATTTGTTATTTCAACACTTGGAATTTTCAATATATTTAAATTTAACTCTAATAAAAAATCTAAGCTTTCCTCATCCCATGGGCTTGCAAAGAACTCTACATTATGTTTTTTAGAAAATTGTTGTAAATCTCTAAAATTTTCTTCAGATAGCTCAACCCTGGAGTCAGGGTAAGACCATGAGCCATATTTTGGTTGATCTGTTGAAATATCATCTATACTTTTACTAAGGTAACCAATAGGATTATCATTAATATTTTCTTTAATCATTATTGAACTAGCTGTACGTTTTTGAAACTTAACCGCATCTACTCCTGCCCTTGCACTTTCTTCAATTAGTTGTTTTGCTATTTCCATACTGCCGTTATGATTAATTCCAATTTCAGCGATTATATAAGTTGGATGATTATTACCAATGTAACAATTTCCTACCTTAATTTCATTATTTGTGTAACTCATTTTGACCTCCATAGTCTTTAATTTATCTATCTAAAGTGACAATTATATAGATTTAATTTTTCGATCTCACTATCTTATTATTTGATTTTTTAATATTAAATACATGTAGGATGGACTAATATTTATATTCAATAACTATCTAAAAATGAATCTATTTTATTATATAGAGAGATAGAATCATTAACCATAATATAAGGTATTTTTAACTTTTTTGAACATTGGTAATCTGATATTTGATCACCGATATATAACTCTTTTTGATGTGTTTCAGGAAATAACTGCCTATATTTAAGTATTAAGCTAGTTTTTGGTTTTCTGCAAGTACAATTATCAGAACTTAGGTGAGGGCATATCAAGGCAACTGATATAGGTAAAAAATCTCTTATCATGTCTATATTTTTTTCTAAAATATCTTTGCTTAATGTATTTCTAGCTAAATCAGGTTGATTTGAAATTATGACAAGGTTATATTTTTTTTTTTAGAAAAATCTGAAATAACATGTAAATCTTCTTTTAACTTAATTTCATCTATACTTCTTGGGGAAGATAATTTTCCTGATCTAAGAAATGCTACATTTAAAACTCCATCTTTATCAAGATAAAGAGTATTTTTATATTTAGGAGTTTTATACAATTTATAAATTGGTGTCATTATTACAATTTATAGCCAGAAGCCTGAGCATCATTAAAGAACATCTTAACTGTTTCAATTGAGTATTCTTCAGGTGTCTTACCTAACAAGGACATTTTTTTATACATTGAATTAGTCATCGTTATTATGTCACAATTACATGCTTCAGCTGTCAAAACATCATAATGCATTCTAGGACTTGCCCATAATAGTTTGCACTGACTATTATCATGAATATAAAGTGCCATTTCTTTCATTAACTCTTTTGCATCAATACCAATATCATATAATCTCCCTGCAAATACAGAAATGATAGAATTTGTATTTTTAAGAGTTGGTAGAATTTCTTTTATCTGTAAAAAAGTAAATATTGCAGTGATATTTAAATTAATACCTTCCATTGAAAGGGTTCTAATCACCTCTATAGTTGACTCTCCAGAAGTAAATGTAATAGGTATCTTTACAAAAACATTATCACCAAGTGATGCAAGTTTTCTACCTTGAATGACCATCTCTTCATAATTATCACCTATAACCTCCAAAGATATAGATAGGCCATTTGAGAGTTTTTGGATTTTCTGTGAATGTCCAAGATAATCTATTACGCCAAGGCTTTTAAATAAAGTAGGATTAAAAGTAAATCCTGAAATATTTTGATCAAATAAATCATTCATTTCATCTTTTGATGGTCCATCGATATAAATATCTAAATTTGGCATATTATTTTCCTTTATTTTTTAAATCTATCTCATCTAAGCAGTAACAAATTCCATGAATGATAGCAATATGGCCTTCTTGGATATTAGCAGTTTCGTCTGACTTGACTGTAATTGAAATATCAGAAAAATTTTTTAATATACCCCCACCCTTTCCAGCAATAGTAAAAATCTTTAAACCTAACTGACGAGCTTTTTCTGCAGCAAAAACTAGGTTCATTGATGCTCCATTTTCTCTATTTCCACCACCTGTTGTAATTAGAAAAAGAATGTCGTTCTTATTACCTAAAGCTTCCACTTGTCTTGTAAAAAAGGTATTGAATTCAAAATCATTTGTCCATGCAGTAATTGCTGATGAGTTATTCCCAAGATGAACTGCCCCTATTGGAGATCTGCTCCGAGTTTTAAAAGTGCAGAGTAATTCTCCTGCAAAATGTTCTGAGTCAGCACATGAACCACCATTACCTGCAATTAACACTTTACCGCCACTTAAATTAGATTGATATATTTCAGCAGCTATTTTTTCAATAGACTCTACCTCTGAAGCCAAGGATGCAATTACTCTAGAACTTTGCTGAAAATAGTCTTTAATAACACTCATTTATATATTCATAAAAAAATTAGATAACAATTTATTTTTCATTTTTATTAATAGCTTTCGAAGAAGTAAATAGATTGATAAAGAAAACTAAAGCAACACCCAAACCTAAACCAAGAACAATTGAAAGAAAAATCACCATAACTGGATGAAGTTGAATTGGCTTTGATAGTTGTTTTATTTCACTATACATTGCAAGACTAGTTTGATTTTCTATATTAGATAAAAACTCCAGCTCAGATTTTTTCAATTCAAAATCTAACTGAGATTTTTTAAGTTTATCCATATAATTTTGCCATTCATAATTTAAAACGTTTCTGACAGGTTGGGCAAAATTAGTTTCAGATAAGTTTGAATTAACTAAATCTCTCGCAGATAATAATTCAATTAATTGCATCTTTAAATCTTGTATTGTTAAGTAATTTTTATGGATAGTATTCATAGCGTCTATATCCGTATTTTTTACATCCTTTCTTTCGGTGGTTAGAATAAACGGATAATTTCTCCTAGAATTTAACTCAGTTAATAATAACTTAAATTCTTGAATTTTTAAGTTATTGTTATAAATTTTACTGTAAATCTCTTGAATTTCTGCTTGTTGTATTTTAAGTGTATAGTCGATAAGCATTCCTTCCATAACTGGGTTATCAAAACCACTCTCAATAGAATTAAGTGACACCGCAATACTTTGCTTGAGAGCATTAATTGACTCCAAACTTTGGTTTAAGTCACTTCCAAACTGCTCAAGATTATTAATTGTCTTTTCAATAAGTTTAATTTTATTATCAATTTCTAAAGACTTAAGATTATGAATTATCTCTTCATTAGTTTTAATTCCATTATTAAGAGTTATCTCTTCATTAGTTTTAATTCTATTATTACTTTCTAGATTAAACTCTTCAATATTCTCTAATGATTCGTTTAATTTAATTCCAAACAACTCAAGATTATTAATTGTCTCTTCAAGAGCTTCAATTTTATTATTAAATTTTGAAATCGAATCTCTATTACTTTGATAAATCTTTTTTTCATTAACTACTAATTTTTCATAAATACTATTTTCATTAGTAACTATTTCATTAAATGTGATATTTATATTTTTCAATTTAGAATCTATTAAACTTAATTCAGACAAAATTCCACTTCTACGATTTTCAAGGCGAACTTGTTGTTCTTTTTTCAAAAAATCCCTATAATCAGTCAATAGATTTACTGAATCCTTAGGTGAGAGAAATGAGCTGGCTTTAATTTCCATAAATTGATTATCATTAAACACTCGGAGATTAAGAGCCGCTTTAGGTAAAGAAGATGAAACATTAGAGATGAACAATTCAAGAAATTCTGCATTTTTAACACCCTTGCTAAAAGGCATAAACTTTTTATAAAAAATATGCTCTTCAATGTTGTAAAAGCTAGAGCTTTGTATTACCGCTGATGAGATATATTGTTGTTTTCCATAATTATTCTGAGTATGGAAAATCGCAGCACCTAAAGAGATAATAACAACAATAATGATGACATAATAATAACGTACTAAAACATGCCAAAGATCAAAAAGTGAAAGCTGTTTTATTTTAAAATTTTCAGTCTGTTTATTGCTCATAAAAGGTCATTATTTAATAAAAATTTACAATCTACCATCAACTTGGTCTTCATTAAGCACATATTTTATATCATAAATGATATGCTTATCTTTCCCAAATGATTTTATATTTTCTAAACTAAGTAATTTAAATTCATCGTGGGCAACAGCTAGAATTATTGCATCATATTTACCAAATTCAGGTTTTTCAATTGGAGTTATTCCATAATCAATCTGTGATAAATTTTTATCTACCCAAGGATCGTATACATCGACATTAGCATTATAACCTTGAAGCTCTCTAATCAAATTTATCACTTTTGTGTTTCGCAAATCAGGACAGTTTTCCTTAAAACTAAATCCTAGAACTAGTACCGAAGAATCAATAACATGTATACGCTTTAAAAGCATTAATTTCACAACTTGGTCTGCTACATATAGGCTCATATTGTCATTTATTCGCCGTCCTGCGAGAATCATTTCAGGATTATAGCCAACTTCCATTGCTTTGTGAGTTAGATAATAAGGGTCCACACCGATACAATGGCCACCAACTAAACCTGGACGAAAATTAAGAAAATTCCATTTTGAAGAGGCGGCTTTTAAAACCTCTTCAGTATCAATTCCAAGCCTATTAAAAATGATGGATAGTTCATTTATTAGCGCAATATTGACATCACGCTGTGTATTTTCAATAACTTTTGCAGCTTCAGCAACCTTAATATTAGTTGTCTTATGAGTTCCAGCAGTAATAATAGCTGCATATAAAGAGTCAATAAAATTTGCTACTTTTGGAGTAGAGCCAGAAGTTACCTTTATAATTGATGTAATGGTATGTTCTTTATCGCCAGGGTTAATTCTTTCTGGAGAATAACCACAATAAAAATCTTTGTTAAATTTTAATTGAGATGCCTCCTCAATTAATGGCACACAAACTTCCTCAGTTGCTCCAGGATAAACAGTTGATTCATAAATAACTATATTTTTCTTATTTAAAATTTTTCCAACCAATAAAGAAGCATCAATTAATGGAGTTAGATCAGGATGATTATTTTTATCTATAGGTGTTGGAACAGTAACAATATATATATTACATTCTTTAATATTTTCAATACTTGAAGAGAAAATAAGATTTTCAGAATCATTAAATCCCTTTTCAGAGATATCTAGGTTTGAATCAAGTCCAGTATTTAATTCACTAATTCTTTTATGATTTATATCAAAACCAACTGTTTTAAATTTTTTACCAAATTCAATTGCTAGGGGAAGACCAACATACCCCAGACCAATTATTCCAATTTTAATTTCACTATTTTTAATCATTTTTTTTCTTTAAGAAACTAAACTCTAAAGTAGTCTTTGTACCATAGAATAAAGTTTTTTACCCCTTTTTGTAATTCCATTGATGGTTTGTAATTAAAATCCCTAATTAAATCATCAATATTTGCATAGGTATCTGGAACATCACCTGGCTGAAGTGGTAGTAATTCTTTAATAGCCTTAATATCTAATTCTTTTTCAATTGCTTCAATATAATCCATTAATTTAACTGGTGAATTATTACCAATATTATATACTCTCCAGGGTGCATTTGATGTTCCAGGATCTGGATCTCCACTTTTCCAATTATCGTTTGGTTTTGCTGGCTGATGAAGTACACGAACTACTCCCTCTATAATGTCATCAATGTAAGTAAAATCTCTAACATGGTTACCATAATTGAAAACAGGAATTTTTTCCCCTAATAAGATTGCCTTAGTAAACATAAATAGAGCCATATCTGGTCGACCCCAAGGACCATACACAGTAAAAAAACGAAGGCCTGTTGTAGATAAATTATATAAGTGACTATAAGTATGAGCCATCAATTCATTGGTCTTTTTACTAGCTGCATAGAGGCTTAATGGATGATCAACATTGTCATGAATCGAAAAAGGCATACTTGTATTAGAACCATATACTGAGCTACTTGAGGCATAAACAAGGTGAGAAACATTATTGTGTCGGCAACCCTCCAGAATATTGCCAAAACCTACAATATTTGTATTGATATAAGCCATTGGGTTCTCAATTGAATATCGAACTCCTGCCTGAGCAGCTAAATTAACAACACCATCAAAATTATATTTTTTAAATAATTTACTTACTTCTTCTTCATCACAAATATCCATTCGAATATGAGTATATTTAGGATGATTAATATGACGATTTAGTCGAGACTCTTTAAGGACAGGGTCATAATAATCATTATGATTATCAATACCAATTACTTGGTAGCCACTCTCTAAAAGTCTTATTGAAAGAGCTGAACCTATAAAGCCAGCAGCTCCCGTAACTAGAAACTTCATCATGCTAATTAATTCTCATTATATAAATCTCTAGTATAAATTTTTTCTTTAACGTCATTTAATCTAGGCGACATTCGATTAGATACAATTAAGTCTGATAAATTTTTAAATTCATCTAAATCTTTGATAACCCTAGAGTTAAAAAATAAATCTTCTTGAAGAATAGGTTCAAAAACTATAACTTCAATTCCTTTTGCCTTTATTCGTTTCATTATTCCTTGAATAGAAGAAGACCTATAATTTTCTGAACCACTTTTCATAATTAATCTAAAGATACCCACTGTCTTAGGATTTTTTTTAATAATAGAGTCGGCAATAAAGTCTTTTCTGACAGAATTTGCTTCAACAATTGAGCTAATAATGACGTTAGGAACAGATTTATAGTTTGCTTTAAGTTGCATTGTATCTTTAGGAAGGCAATAGCCTCCATAACCAAAAGAAGGATTATTATAAAAGTTACCTATACGAGGATCTAAACAAACCCCATCAATAATTTCTCTTGAATTTAAATTGTGGACTTCAGAATAAGAATCTAATTCATTAAAAAATGCAATTCGCATTGCCAAGAAAGTATTTGAAAATAGCTTAATAGCCTCAGCTTCTGTTGAGTTAATAAATAATTTTGTAACGTCTTTTTTAATTACACATCCTAGAACCAAATCTACAAATACTTTTGCAATTTCAGAATCCTCACCAATTATGATTCTTGATGGATATAAACTATCTTGAAGGGCTGAACTCTCACTTAGAAACTCTGGACAAAATATAATATTTTTAAAATTATATTTAACTTTAATAGACTCTGTATATCCAACTGGAACAGTTGATTTAATGATGATTGTAGTATTTGGATTAATATCAATTACGTCATTAATTACAGATTCAATTGACGAAGTATCAAAATAATTAGTTGTAGGATCATAATCTGTGGGTGTTGCAATAATAATAAAATCTTTACCTTTATAAGCAAAATTTTTATCTAGAGTAGCAGTAAAATTTAATTTTTTATTTGATAAGAAACTAGCCATTTCTTTATCATCAATTGGTGATATTTTATTGTTAAGTTGTTCAATCTTATTAGGTGAAATATCGAGCGCTACTACCTCATTTTTTTGTGCAAGGATTAATGAGTTAGCCAAACCAACAAAACCAATACCTACTACTGCAATTTTCATTATTTATTTCTCACCCATAAAGAAAGTAAAGATGTACACAGAGGAAGTAAAGAAATAGATGAAAAAATAATCATAAAAATTTATTATAGTTAGAGATGAATAGTTAGTAAAAAATCAAATCTTTCTTTGTAAAAAATTAACTTTGTATGATACCTTTATAAATTATTTATATCAAATTAAGTTAGTCGCAAATAAATAGAACTTTGGTATAAATAAATTTTTATTGTGAAAATACACTTGAAATTCAATCACCGCATAATTGTTTAATGTTTAAAGTAATTAATGATGCTCTATAATTAACCCAATTTTTAAAAATAACAATTTATGAATTCTAAATTAAATTTTAATGAAAAAACTATTCTAATAACTGGTGGAGCTGGTTTTATTGGTAGTAATTTGGCTTTTTATTTTCAAAAAAATTTTCCAAGCTCAAGATTGGTAATCTTTGATTGCTTTAGGAGTGGTGAGCTTTTATCTAATGGAAATCTAAAGAGCTTTGGCCACATAAATAACTTGATTGGATTTAAAGGTGAAATTATATGCGGTGATATTGTAAATAAATCTGATTTGTCAATGTTGAATGACTTTGATTTTGATTATATCTTTCATCAAGCAGCAATTTCTGATACCCGCGCTTATAATCAAGATCTTATTTTAAGAACGAATGTTAACTCATTTTATAGCTTACTTGAAATCGCAAAAAAAAATAACTCTGTTATGGTTTATGCAAGTTCAGCAGCAACTTATGGTAACCTACCATCACCCCAAAAAGTGGGCTCTGAAAGCCCTGAAAATCCATATGGTTTCAGCAAATATGTAATGGATCAAATTGCTGCTCAACATATAAAAAATAATCCAAATCTGACGTTGATAGGATTAAGATATTTTAATGTATACGGCTCAAGAGAATTTTACAAAGGCTCTACTGCTTCAATGGTAATTCAACTTGGTCACCAAATACTTAGTGGAAATGCGCCTCGACTATTTAATAATTCTGAAACTATAATGAGAGATTTTGTTTTTATTGAAGATGTTATTCAAGCAAATATTAATGCCAGCCTTTCAAAGAAGAGTGGTACTTATAATATTGGCTCTGGAATTGCAAGAAGTTTCCAAGAAATTGCTGATATTCTTCAAAAAGAACTCAAAACTGATTTCATTACAGACTATTTCCCTAACCCATACAGTGGCTATCAAAGCAACACTCAGGCTGATATATCTTCTGCAAAAGTTAATCTAGGATTTAGCCCTTCATTCTCACTTGAAGAGGGAATAAAAAAATATATACCTGAAATTATAAGATTTCATGAGATAGAGGCTCTATGAATAAGCTTCTAAATAAATCTCCAAAAATTCTTGTCATTGGGGACATCATGATTGATAAATATCTCTGGGGCAAAACTGAAAGGATATCGCCTGAAGCTCCTGTTCAAGTGGTTAATATAAATAGTAAAAGTAAAGTACTAGGTGGAGCAGGAAATGTTGTAAATAACCTTAAATCACTTGGATCTAATGTTGATATAGTTAGTATTATTGGTGATTGTGAAAATTCTAATGAATTGAAAAAGTTATTTACTGATATAAAAGTTAGCACGAAATATCTATTTACTCAAAAAAATCGTATTACATCTGTTAAAAGTAGAATAGTATCTTCAAACCAACAAGTTGTTAGATATGATTATGAAAGTACTGATGAAATTAGCATTGAAAATCAAAAGAAAATTTTAAACATTTTTGAAAAAATTATTTTAAATTATGAAATTATATTACTATCAGATTATGGTAAGGGCGTTCTATCACAGAACCTAACTCAATCACTAATAAAGTTAGCTAAGAAATATAATAAAAAAGTTCTAATCGATCCCAAATCTCTTAATTACTCTAAATACTCTGGTGCATATTTACTGACTCCAAATAAAAAAGAAGCCAGTGAAGCTACTAAAATAGACATTAATAGTGAATCTAGTTTAAAAAGAGCAATAAAAAAACTTAAATCAGATTATTTGTTAGATATCTCTTTAATTACTCTTAGTGAAAATGGTATTGCACTTTATGATGATAAATTACGCATATATCCTACCAGCTCTCAAGAGGTTTTTGATGTAACAGGAGCTGGCGATACAGTTCTTGCATCAATTGGTTTTGCATTAGCGTGCAAGTTTGATATTGATAGTGCGATTAAATTTGCAAATCATGCAGCAGGTGTTGTTGTAAAAAAAATTGGAAGTGCGACTACGACTATTAATGAGATTATTGAATATGAATCTAGTCTAAATAAATCCTCAAGTGAAGTTCATATCAAATCAATTGATGAGATTTCAATACTTACACAAGAGTTAAAATCAAGAAATAAAAAAATTGTTTTTACTAATGGTTGCTTTGACTTACTTCACTCTGGACATGTTAAATATCTAGAAACTGCTAAAAGCTTAGGCGATATTCTAATAATTGGACTTAATTCTGATAAGTCTGTTTCCTCTTTAAAAGGTAAAAATCGCCCAATTAATTCAGAAGGTGATAGAGCATACTTACTTGCTGCACTTGAAGTCGTGGATTATGTGGTAGTGTTCAAAGAAGAAACTCCATTTAATTTAATTAATATAATAAAGCCTCACACGCTTGTAAAAGGTGGCGACTATAAAGGGAAAAAAGTTATTGGTGACGATATTGTGAAAGAACTAATCATAGTTCCATTAATTGAAGGCAGAAGCACATCTAACATCATTAGAAAAATAGGAGAAAAAAATTAGTTATGCAATCAATTATCATCAATGAATTTAAAGAGCACATAGAAACATCCAACAAAACAATGCTGCATATTAACAATCATATTGAAACTGCTGCAAAAATTTGCATCACAAGCCTTAAAAATAAAGGCAAAATTTTAATTTTTGGAAATGGTGGAAGTGCTGCTGATTCTCAACATATTGCAGCAGAATTAGTTAACAGATACAAAACTGAAAGAGAAGGCTTAGCAGCAATTGCACTGACTACTGACACATCTATATTAACTGCTATTGGAAATGATTATGGCTATGATAGAATTTTTTCAAGACAAATAGAAGCTTTGGCATCTTCAGGAGATGTAGCTATTGGAATTAGCACAGGTGGAACAAGTAAAAATGTTGTTAACGCACTAATTTCAGCAAAAAAACAAGGCTGTAAATTAATAGGATTTAGTGGAGGAGAGGGGGGGAGTTTCAATAGTATTTGTGATGTAAATATTGTTATACCCTCAAATGATACGCCAAGAATTCAGGAAATGCATATTTTAGTCGGCCATACTATTTGCCACTTAATTGAACTTGCTTATACTGAGAGCTAAGTTACAGATATTGCCGCGTCTATTACATCTTTCACTTTAATTTTTGACATACAATGATGGTGCTTAAGCGGACATTTTCTCTTCATGCATGGTTGACAACTAAGGTTTTTTTTAACAACAATGCTTTTATCATTCTTCCATTGTGAAGTTTCATTAACTTTTGTTGGTCCAAAAATTGAAACTGTAGGCACTTGAAAACTTGCTGCTAAGTGCATTGGGCCACTATCTCCAGTAATCAATAGATCTAGACTTGAGATTATACTTTTTAATTCCGCAATGGTTGTTCTACCAGCTAAGTTTTTATAGTTTATAACTTTATGCTCTATTAATATTTTTTCAATATCATTTGCTATCTCCAATTCATTAACCCCTCCTAAAATAACAACATCATACTTTGATGATAGCTCCAAAATAACTTCAGCAAACTTATCTGGGTACCAGCGCTTCGCTTGACCATAGGATGCACCAGGGTTAATACCTAGCAATAAGTTTCTAGTAACGAATTCTTCAGAAGAATTAGTGCTTAGATAGATATTTAACTTTCCAGGATTTGAATTAATTTTTAAACTATCATTAATAAAGTTATTATATTTTTCTACTTGATGAGAATTATGATATTTATTTCTTCTAAACTGATATTTCATTTCACTATTAATAAAAAATTTAAATATTTTTGAGCGAAATGAACTTCTAAATGAAAAATAATAATTAAATTTTCCAATATTCCTTGCAACATTAAATTGGGAAAAATAATCTCTATTTAATAATTTTGAATCAACTACCTTTGGATGATTTTTCATTATCTCTAGTGCCACATAAGAGCCAATGAAAGTTAATTCAACCTCTTGAAAATTATTTATTAAATTTTCAATTGCAGGGGTTGCCATAACTGTATCGCCAAGCCATGTTGGGAGCTCAATAAGAATTTTCATTAAACTAACTTATAATGATTTTTACTTAAATCCACACCAAAAACTTTTTCTAGTTTCTTCATTATTTGATGTTTTTTTTGCTTTGAAGTAGGTTTGTAATTTGGGTCTACCATATAGATTCCAATATCTATGGGGAGCCAGTCTTGAATAATTTTAGGGTGTGTTCCTTTAAATTCTTGAATAATCGATTGATCCATTTGAGAATAATCAATATTAGCTGGGTCATGTCCCCAGTACTTTTGAACCTGACTACTCTTTAGATTCATTTGTTCTTCGGTTCTTACCCAGCCATAATGGTAACAAAAAGCACCAGTATGCTTAGCTTTTGGATATCTACCTTTTTTATTTGAGTCCAAAATTAGCCAAAAAAGCCCATCTGGAGCATAAGATCGAACTGAGTTTTTTATAATACGTGCTTCAGATTTATACCAACCAGGTGAATTTAAAAAACTATTAGCGTTACCATAAAAATGATAGAAATCAAAAACAAGAGCCTCAACATTTGAATCATTTAAATGTAAAGCCATAGATTGCTTAATTTTCTCCAGCTCTTTCTCATGATAGACTTCATCACCTTCAATATAAAAAGCCCAGTCTCCAGTACAATTGAATTGTGAGATCATTTTTTGTTGTCCATATACATAGCCTCTATCTTGCATTGTATTATTCCATTTTGACTCAATAATACGAATTTTTTTATCATTAATTGATTCAATCATCTCTAATGTTTCATCTTCACTTTCACCAACATTAATAATAAATTCATCCACAATTGGCAAAATAGATTTGATTGATTGTAAAAATGGATAACCAAGAATCTGCCCATTTTTTATAAATGTAAACGCACTCACTTTCATAATTTTTTTATTGAATTAATCCCATTATTGCACCATTGAGAGTTTTTTTTAATAGCCCCTTGCAGTATTGCATTATTCTCATCTAATGAAATTCTGATGTTTTCATTGTGCCATAAATGAAATTGAATAGCCTTAAAGTGAATACTTTTTCGCCTTATTCCGTTGTTCATTAAACGAACTATAAACTCACTATCCTCCCTTCCCCAGCCCTCAAATTCATTATTAAAGCCATTTATATCACAACAATCTTTTTTATAAAAAGCCATATTACAAGACTTAATACCTTTAAGATGATTTTTTTTATTTGAAAATATTATAGAAAGAACCTCTGAATGTATAGAATTTTTTCTATTTTTTATTCCATCTGAAAAAAAAGAAAATTGTATATTATTTTTTGCTAAAGACCTCTGTGTCTTTTTTTCGGTCAGTAATACTCTAGAGCCTTGAATAAAATAACCAGGCTCTGCAACAGTAATATGATCTTTTACAAAATTAGAATGTAATATTACATCACCATCAACCAGAATAATATAATCTCCAGTTGATTTAAAGATAGCCTTATTTCTAGATCTAGCAACCCTAAAGCCAATATCTGTTTGCCATGAATGAATTATATTTAATTCAGATTCTTCCTTATATTTAGTAATTAATTTCTTTGTTTCTTGACTACTTCCATCATCTGCAATAATGATTTCATCTGGCAAAATTGATTGACTCTTAATACTCTCAATTACTAAAGATAACGATTCAGGCCAATTATAGGTAGTGATAATTAGAGTAAGTTTCATTAGCTACTGAGTTATTAGATAAAATAAGAAGAAATTATAATCCTTTTATTCTTTTAATGATTACTATGGACAAACAAACAAAACTTCCTATGTTTTTAATTTTACTTGCGCTATGAAAATTTCTGTTTATATTATTGCCTTTAATGAAGTTGAAAAAATTCGTGACTGCATAAATAGTGTTTTATGGGCAGATGAAATTATTCTAGCTGACTCTCATAGTACAGATGGTACGAGTGAAATAGCAATGGAAATGGGTGCAAAAGTAATACATATACCTTTTAATGGCTATGGGGATTTAAGAAATCAAGCTATTAGCCACTGTACTGGAGATTGGATATTCAGTCTAGATTCTGATGAAAGGTGCACATTTGAAGTACGTGATGAAATTATTTTACTTATAAATAATCCTGCATTAGACATCTATCGAGTTCCAAGAAAAAATTTTTTTATGGGGAGATGGATTAAACATTCTGGATGGTATCCAAATTTTAGACAGCCCCAACTATTTAAAAATGGGAAAATGAGCTATAAAATGGATCCTGTACATGAAGGGTTTATTAATCATAGCAATAAAGAAATTGGAACTATTAAGAATATTATTTGGCAATTTCCATTCAAAAATATAGAAGAACTTATGTATAAAGCTAATCGATACTCCAGCTTAGGAGTAAAAAAATTACAAAAAAAAGGCATACATGGTAGTGTTTTTAAAGCTTTCATTCATGGATTTTGGTCTTTTATTAAGCATTATATATTTAAACTTGGCTTCTTAGATGGTGGGCCAGGCTTTGTAATAGCATTTGGTAATTTTGAGGGTACTTTTTATAGATATATTAAGCTAACAGAAGCACAAAACAACTGGAAATCACCTATTACTAAACCAATTTATAATTCTAAAAAATGATAGTACCAGTAATCTTATCAGGTGGAAGTGGAACAAGGTTGTGGCCTCTTTCTAGAAAGCAGTATCCAAAACAATTTATAAGTTTTATAAATGAGACGACTCTATTTCAAGATACAATTATACGTCTGCCCAATATAGTATCAAGCCCCCTTATCATTTGCAATGAAGAGCATCGATTTATTGTAGCTGAACAGCTACGACAAATTAAATCTAAGAATAAAGGTATTATTTTAGAACCTATTGGAAAAAATACTGCGCCTGCAATTGCTATAGCAGCAATGACTTTATTGAATGATAAAGAAGATCCAATACTTTTAGTATTATCTGCAGATCACCTTATAGACAATAATAAAGAATTTCATAAATCCATTGACATTGCAAGTAGAATTGCTGAACAAGGAAAAATGGTTGCTCTTGGAATTAAGCCTAAAAAACCAGAGGTTGGGTACGGTTATATTGAAATAGATAACTCAACAAAAAATGAATATTATAATATCGTCTCATTTACAGAAAAACCAAATCTTGAAATTGCTCAACAATACTTAAGCTCTGGAAACTACTATTGGAATAGTGGAATATTTATGTTTAAAGCTTCAGAATATCTAAAAGAATTAGAAAAATATGAACCCGAAATCTACAATATTTGTAAAAAATCTTGCATGCAAGTCACTAAAGACTTAGATTTCATACGTTTAGATGACCAGGAATTTTGCAAATGCCCAGATCAATCAATTGACTATGCTGTAATGGAAAAAACATCTGCTGGAGTAGTTGTACCATTCGAGGGCTCCTGGAGTGATATTGGCTCCTGGGAAGCATTATGGGACTCAAAAACTAAAGATTCTAATAATAATGTCAGTGAAGGAGATGTTCTACTTAGAGAAGTTAGAAACTCCTACATCCATAGCACTAATCGCCTTATTTCGGTAAATGACCTGTCAGATCTTGTTATTATTGACACTCAAGATGCATTATTAGTATCAAGTAAAAAGAGCTCTCAAGACATCAAAAATATAGTTGAAATCTTAAAAAATGACAACAGAAGTGAGTCTGATAATCATCGAAAAGTCTATAGGCCTTGGGGTTACTATGATTCGATAGACTTTGGGGAAGGCTTCCAAGTAAAGCGTATCTTTGTAAATCCTCATTCCAAGCTTTCTTTACAAAAGCACCAAAAACGTTCTGAACACTGGGTAGTAGTTAAAGGGGTGGCATTGATAACTTGTGGTGAGAAAGTTTTTACTCTTAAGGATAATCAATCTACTTACATCCCTCAAGGTGAAATTCATAGACTTGAAAACTGTGAAGATGACCCTTTAGAAATTATTGAAATTCAAACTGGGACATACTTAGGAGAAGATGACATAATTCGCCTTGAAGATGACTATAAAAGATAGAAAAAATAAGATAAAAAAATAATATATCTATTTTTTTTCTTCATAATTAGTTAGTATCTTTGCCAAAAATAAGTGAGGTAGAGTGTGATGATTGATTGGTATTCGAGGTAATTTTAGATTATCAGATGTTACTTTTGCACTTCCTCGAACCATTGTAGTAGCTGTAATATATCCCGCATCTTTAACAATTTCAACTATAGAGCTATTAAATCTCCCAAATGGATAACAAAAGTCATCAACTGGAATATTGTAATAATTTTCTAGATCAGCTTTTGATTTGTGAATTTCATTTTTCACCTGAATGTCACTTAGTTTAAGCAAATCGGAGTGAGATTGAGAATGCGCGCCTATATCCATCCCCATGGTTAGCCATTCTCGAATTTCACTATAGCTCATTAAAGGTCTTTGAGTAATTCCTTTATCTAGGTCCCAAACATTAGAAAGACCAATTTTTTGACTAACCAAATAACATGTAGCACTAAAGTTATATTTCTTCAGAATAGGAGCAGCATTAATTAAATTATTTTGGTACCCATCATCAAAGGTTATTCCAATGACTTTTCCTATTTTTTCCCCATTTAGGTATGGTTGAAGCTCCCTCATGCTTAAGCCCTGATAGCCCAGTATTTTTAACAACCACATTTGTAATTTAAACCTTTTTTGAGGGACATGAAGACTTCGCATAATTGTTGATCTTGGCATCAATTCAATACTATGGTACATTAGGATTGGTATTTTAATATTAGACATTATTTTATTAACCTAGAAAAACGCTGCTTTAAAATTATAAAAAGTGGTCGTTTAATCTTAATTTTTTGTGCTAACTCTATTTTCTTTAAAATCGTTTTTTTTTTCATTTTGAAAGAAAAATTTATCTAAAATTTTTGAAGCATATTCCTTTTTTCTCGAAGTAGAATAAAGACTCACAAAATTTTTACCCTCTACTAATTTATAATTTCTTAACAAGGTTTCAGATAATGCAAATGGCTCAATAGTATGCGAAGGTACCAAATCATTAAGTTTTAGTAAGAGCTTATCTGACCATTCAAGACTTGGACGCATATTGGGCATAATACCAACCATTAGAGACCCCCATAACGCTGACTTCTTTGTTAATTTATAATGATGCCCTTCAATTTCAATCTGCCTCCCCTCTAAATGTTTGATATAAACATTAAATCTTTTTCTCTTATATATTAAACCCTCATTCAAATAAAACAAGGCTTGATTTGGCTTAATCAAATCAAAAAGTCTTAATGGTGATTTATGAAAATAAGTATCTGAATCAAAAAATAATATTTTGTCTTCTTTTTTTAATTGTAATTTATCCATAATAAAGGCAAGACCACGATTTTTGATTCGAAAGTGATATTTACCATCCAAAGACCATATTTTTAATTGCTCATCAGATATTTTTATAACTCTTACTGGATAATTAGTAAACTTCTCAGGCTTTTCAGTTAAAACAACAATTTCAATTGGATCTTCACTTGAAATCCAATGCATAAATGTTAAAAAACTAAACTTTGCTCCATCATAATAACTTTGGTTATTTCCATATATAATATAAGTGATTATCTTTCTCATTTTTTTAATTTTCAGTATAGGGAAAAATCAAAACGATCCTTAAATACAGTCATACCATTTTTTAACTTCATTAAAAATTGATTCTGGCCTAATAATAAACGGAAACTCATTTTTACCATGATTATTGCCACAACCAATATTTCCACACACCTCACAAGGTAGTGAAGGCTGAAAAATTGTAATTTTGTCATAAGTTTGTATAGGCTTATTATGTTTTGTTGCTTTTTGAAGTGAATTGGACCATGGGGACCACAAACTCAGGTTAGTTGAGCCAAATATTGCAAAGATAGGCTTATTCTGAGATGCGGCAATATGCATATTAAGTGTATCCATACCAATGTAGACCAGACTTAATTGACTTAGTGCAATATATTCTTCCAGAGTAGTTTTACCAATAAAATTAAAAATATTTGTAGCCCTAGGAATCTCTTTTTTAATTTGTGAATCTATTTTATTATTTGTGCCAGTTATTAGAATAGGAATTCCTAGACTATTAAGACTTTTTAATAATTTGTTTCTCAGATGCTTTGGGTAAATCTTATAGTTATATTGAGCAGATGGATGAAAAATCATAAACTCATCTATGCCATACTCACTTAATTTATGCTTTACAACTGAAATAACTTCATCAGAAATTACTGCGTGCTCAAGAACTATTTTATGTTTGATTTTTAAACAATTTAAAGGCTCTGTATTATTGATTAATATATGCTGATTTAAATCAAAATAGTAGTAGTCTGACAAAAGTATTTTTTTCCACCAGGACTTGAGTTTATTTTTTTCAATCGCGCTAATTGATTTTCTACTAGCACATAGAGCATAGATAATACTTCTATCACTGGCTGTTAAATTAATACTCAAATCATATTTTCTAAAAATTTTTTGAATTATATTTTTTTCTTGCTTCCATCTATTTTCATTTTTCTTTACATATGAAAATTGGTGAATAAAATTGATATTGGGTAATAAATTAGCTATCGAATATGTATCATGATTAACTAATAAATCTATTTCTGGTGACTCATAATGCTTGTATAAAGCACTGATAAGATTTGAACTCAAAAATACATCACCATTTGACCTCTGAATAATAATTAATATTCTTTTAGTCATCTAAATTATGACTATATACAAAAGAACTAAAAAGAATATATAGGGTACTAGTATAGTGTCCTAATAAATAAGAATCGCTCCACATAATAATAAGAAATAACAATGGCATTGCAATACCAATATTTTTAAAGAGTGTAGATCGAGATGATAATGCAATACTAAATTGTAAGTAAAAAATTAATAAAAAACTCACAAGTCCTATTAAACCTAATTGTGACAAAATCAACATGTACATATTATGAGGTTGGACCGTATTAATTACATCTGGACTATTAATTTTGTTTAATTCTTTATACTCATTCGGAAAATCCCCAGTACCAATGCCAATAATTGGATTTCTTAAAAACAACTCATAAGAATTTAAGACAAAAGTCATACGCTGACCAACAGATGTATTTCTATTTTCGTCATATTGAGTTACATTTTCAACACCATTTATTACCCTTTTATTAAATTCAGGACTAAAGGTAAATGCAGAATAAAATATAAATGTTATGAGAGTTATAGATATCAATATAGCTTTAGTTTGAGAATTCTTAAAGTATTGAAACATTACTATAGTAATGGCTGCAAAAAACATTACTTGACCTGCTCTACCACCTGTAATAAACATATTCACACTCATTGTGAGAGTAAAGAAGGTGTATAAAGCCCGTTCAAATTGCGATAAAAATTCATCTGAAAATAATTTATTTAACACTAAATAAATTGCAAAAGCCAAAAAAGGATTATATGAAATATGACTCATTAAAGCTGTAGGATTATGTAATTGTGCATACTTAAAGGGTTCAATAACTCCAAACCAAATCAAATACGATAAGGTTTCTGAGATACTTATTGCTAGTAAAAATGCACCTATATATAGCCCTGTATTATCTTTCCTTGTAATTGTTAAAAATATTGGAAGAACAAAAAGAAATGGTAGCATCTTTCGTGAGATTTCCAAGCCCCATAAAATATCTTCAGTCCAAATAAGGCCAATTATGTGAATAGTAAAAAATAAAATTGAAGCGATAGCTAATTTATTACTTAAGATTTTCTTAATTTTATTTTTATAGTCACCACTAATAAAAAATAAAATGACGATTAGCCAAATTGCAATATTATTTCCAGATACTGTAAGTGGGAGAAGAAAGAATGCTGCAATAAGTAAGTACTGGTATGAACGATCAACTGAACTCTGATAATTAACCATAAAGTCTTGGTAAAATAAAAAATATGTACACTTATTTTAATGGAATCACAAATGCTTAATAAGGCTATTTTTCTTGATAGAGATGGTGTTATCAATGAAGAAGTAAATTATCTTCATAAAGTAGATAATTTTATATTCATAAATGGTATTTTTGAAGCATGTCAACATTATTTAAAACTTGATTACAAAATTATTATAATTACAAACCAATCTGGAATTTCTAGGGGGTACTATAGTATAAAAGATTATCAAAATTTAACTAAATGGATGTTAAATCAGTTTGAAAATAAAGGTATATCAATCCTTGATACTTTTTACTGCTCTCATTTACCTGAATCAAATTGTAGCTGCAGAAAGCCAAAACCAGGCATGTTTATTACAGCTAAAAATAAATATGATATTGATATGGCCCAATCATGGATGATCGGTGATAGAGAAACAGATTCAGAGGCTGCAAATGCTGCAGGTATAGACAACACAATACTTTTAAAAAGTGACTATCAAGTTGATAAATCTAATTCTCATTCACGATTCACTATTGATTCACTCGAAGAATCTAAATTTATAATTACTTCATAGTAATATTATTAAATAGCACTTCTTGCTATAATAAATCTTGAGCTAATTTTATTACTTCAATGACTTTAATATCATTTATTGAGTAATCTTGCTTATCAATTTTCAAAGGGTTAACTTCTGAATGTGATTCGATAATTTTATTAATCTTTGTGTTATACGCATTACGATATCCAGGGGTTCTACCAAATAAAGTTATAGAAGGAATATTTAAAGCCCAAGCCATATGCGTTGGCCCAGTATCTGGGCCAATTACTAGATCTACTTGTAAAATTAAAGATATCAAAACTTGTATACTCAATTCATCACAAATATTAACTTTTGGTGATAAAGCCTGAACTTCTTCAGCTAATTTTTTTTCTTCATAATTACCCCAAATGATGAGGTAATTTGCATCAAGCATTGTTGTTAATTCCGCCAATTTAATGGGTGAATATCTTTTTGATATTATGGACGCACTTGGAATTAATAAAATATTCTTTTTTAAACTCGAAAGATTATTAACTAAATATTTTTCACTAGAATATAAAAAAGGCAACTTATTTATAATCTCTTCTTTTTTACTGGGCAATCCTAATGCAAACTTTATAAGTCCAAAGTTTCTCTCAACAATATTTTCCTTATAACTATATTGAAAAGTTTTATTATAAAAGACTGAAGAAAGACTTTCTCTAGAAGAGGACTTATCAAACCCTATAGTTATAGGTGAGGGTATTAAGCGAGAAATTACTGCTGACTTAATCAGCCCTTGCATATCAATTACTAAATCATATGGACCTAACTTGCTTACTTTAATTAGTTCTTTTAGGAGTAAAAATAATGATTTTTTTTGTTTTGCTTCTTTAATACGAACAACATGGACTTTATTAATATCTGGATGAAAATCTAATAACTCTTTGAATCTTTCATCTACTATCCAATCAATCTCAATTTGTTGGTAAGAACTCTTTATGAACTGTAAAACAACCATTGAATGGACAATATCACCTAATGCAGAAAGTTTAACTATGGCTATTTTCATGAAAACTATTTTACAACGTCATTCACTTTCCAAGCGTGACTTATTAAATTTAGCTTTTAATGATATAATTTACGTAGCTAAAATTACTCTGCGAACTGATTCAAATGGATTCTCAAAACAAAGAAGAAAAGTCAACAAATTTTATACGCAATATTATCAATAAAGACCTTTCATCTGGAAAGCATGCGTCTATTAAAACAAGATTTCCGCCTGAACCAAATGGATACCTTCATATTGGTCATGCAAAATCTATTTGCCTTAATTTTGGAATAGCAGAAGATTACGATGGATATTGTAACTTAAGATTTGATGATACTAACCCTGCTAAAGAAGATATTGAATATGTCAACTCTATAAAAAAAGATGTTGAATGGTTAGGATTTAATTGGGATAGTGAGGTTAAATTTAGCTCAAGTTACTTTGATAAATTTTACCAATATGCTGAAGAGCTAATTTCTAAGGGGCTTGCATATGTATGCTTCCTAAGTAATGAAGAAAGTCGTGAATACCGTGGAACTCTTAAAGATTCTGGGGTTAATAGTCCATATCGTGATAAAGGCATTGAAGAAAATTTAAATTTTTTTAGAAAAATGAAGGCTGGAGGATTTGAAGAAGGTGAGTGTGTTTTGAGAGCTAAAATTGACATGTCTTCAAGCTTTATGTGTATGCGTGATCCTACACTTTATCGTATTCGATTTGAAACACACCATCAAACAAACGATGACTGGTGTATTTATCCCATGTATGATTTTGCTCATTGTTTGGGTGATGCTATTGAAGGAATTACTCACTCTTTATGTACTCTAGAATTTCAAGATAATCGAAGAATTTATGATTGGACTTTAAATAATCTTGATGATTTTAATACCTCTGATCATCCTCATCAATATGAGTTTTCACGCTTGAATTTGGAGTATGCAACGACATCAAAAAGAAATTTAAAACTCTTAGTTGATAATAATCATGTCAATAGCTGGAATGATCCTAGAATGCCAACTATTTCAGGTCTTCGAAGAAGAGGATACACAGCAAACTCTATAAGAGGTTTCTGTGAGCGTATTGGAGTCTCAAAAGTTAATAGCTTAACTGATATTTCGATTCTAGAATCATCAATTAGAGATGATCTGAATAGTTCTGCTCCACGCACGATGGCTGTAATCAATCCTATTAAATTAGTAATTGAAAATTATCCTAAAGATAAAATTGAATCTCTTATAGTCCCTGTTCATCCTCAAAATGAAGAAATGGGAAATAGAGAGATTTTCTTTAGCCGTGAGATATATATTGATAAACATGACTTTAAAGAAGTGGCCCCAAATAATAAATATAAGCGACTAGCAATAAATAAAGAGGTCCGTCTTAGAAATTCTTATGTTGTTAAAGCAACTCATTTTGATAGTGACAAAGATGGCAATGTACTAACTGTTTTCTGTACTTATGACCCGGAGACCCTAGGTAAAAATCCACCTGATGGTAGAAAGGTGAAGGGTGTTATTCATTTTGTTGAATTCAGCAAAGCAGCTAGTGCTGAATTTAGAATATATGATCGCCTTTTTTTAGAATCAAATCCAACTAACTTTGATGATCTACCCTCTCTAGTTAACCCAAACTCACTTGAGGTAAAACATGGATTTGTAGAGCCAAATTTATCAAGTGTAAAAGCTGAAAAAGCATACCAGTTTGAACGAGAAGGTTATTTTTGTAGAGACAGTGAGTCTGAAGAACTAGTATTTAATAAAACAGTTGGACTCAGAGACACCTGGAATCAATAATCCATTTTTTGAAGCCAGTCATTCACTCGTTGTAATTCAGAATACTTCGTTGTGTCAATCTGAAGAGGAGTAACTGAAACAAAGTTATTAGAAATTGCATGGAAATCTGTACCTTCTGAATTATCAGCCTCTTTTCCATTCTCACCAATCCAATAAAGAGATGTATCCTCTTTATCCTTAATACTTGGTTCAGATTTATACCTGCTTCCTAGGCGAGTACTCTTAATGCCTTTAATTTCGCTAAGAGGAATATCTGGAACATTAACATTAATAATGGTGTTGTAAGATAGTTCAGATTTATCAATTTGAGCAACTAATCTCTT